>OGCI01000936.1_pt1 | contig 28342 bp, 19 predicted proteins | sample 1570021 | NCBI WGS metagenome assembly OGCI01 (sample SAMN06264664, study PRJEB24512) | hot springs metagenome | isolation source: Hot spring water | place: South Africa: Tshipise | collected 2015-06-21 | reverse complement strand
AGGCTTTTCAAGGGATTCAAGCGGTAAGATAACCATAAGCGGCGTGTCAATCGGGAAAGACCCGGTGCTTTTGGCGTATAGAAAGGGCTACACAAACCCCCCTTCAACAAAACCCCAGATTGAGGCGATAAATCCATCGTTTGTGACGGCCGGATCGGAAATCTTAATCACGGGCTCAGGGTTCGGTCAGGAGAAGGGTTCGAGCGCCGTTTATTTCGGAGGAGTCCCCGCCTCAATCTACAATTACTGGGGAGAAAATCTCATAAAAACGATCGTTCCTGAAGGCTTGAAAGGAACGGTGCAGGTATGCGTGATTAAAGGAGGGCTTTCATCAAATAGCGTGCAGATCGAGGTTGCTCCGCCTCCTCTTTCAATCAAAGCATTATCCCCAAACTCAGCGAATCAGTTCACCTTCTTGATGTCCATAGAGGTCACAGGATCCGGGTTCGAGAAGGGGATGATGGTAAGGCTTGAGAACGGGAAAAACATCATCAACGGGTTTAACATTAGCGTTTCAAGCAGCTCGAAACTCAACTGCACGTTCAGCTTCTTCCTCGTGGAAACGGGGACCTATCAACTGGTGGTAACCCATCCAGACAGCAGGCAGGTAAGACTATCGAATGCTTTCACGGTAAGACCTCTTTGGTTCTGACAATTAAGAGAGACAGCAAAACAGGTTGTGTGTCTTCATACCCAAACGGAAGCCCGCGGGATGAGCTTCGAGGTCCTAATCAGGTTTACTCCCACGGGCTTTCATTTTTTTGTACATCTCCTTAAGTTCCCTCTTTAAAACTTTACCTATTAATGTTTTCGGCAAAGCGTCTACTATTATGATTTCCTTCGGTCTCTTAAACGGGATGAGTTTCCTCGAGCAGAAATCAAGTATTTCCTCGGGGGTTGCGCTCTTGCCTGGCTCGATTGTCACGAAAACGGCTATATCCTCGCCGTAAATTTCGTGCGGGATACCGACCGCAGCGGCTTCGCTCACCGCGGGGTGCTCAGCCACCACTTCCTCTATCTGAGCAGGCATTATGTTTTCCCCGCCTTTGATTATCAGGTCTTTCTTCCTTGCAGTTATGAAGAGGAAACCATCATCGTCAACATAGCCCATGTCACCCGTATGCAGCCAACCGTTCCTCAGCGCCCTTTCCGTTTCCTCCGGCAGATTCAGGTAACCTTTCATCACCTGGGGTCCCCGGATAACGATCTCCCCCATCTCTCCCGGCGGCAACTCATTGTCATCATCATCAAATATCTTGATCTCCTGATTGTCATACGCCTTGCCCACGGTACCGGGAATAAAGGGATGGCTCGGCCTGACCGTCGCGCCCATTCCTGAGGATTCGGTCAAGCCGTAAAGCTGACGCATTCTGCAGTTAAACCTTTCCATGAAATTTATCTGAAGGTCTACTGGGAGCGCGGCGGCTCCGGAGACGCAATCCTCAAGCGAACTCAGGTCATATTTGTCCGCCTCAGGATGGTTGTAAAGCAGAGCAAACATCGCGGGGACTCCGGGAAATAGATTGATTTTATACTTCTCGATAAGCCTGAAGACTTCATCGGGGATGAACCACCGCATGATTATCCCGAGGCTTCCGGGAAACTCATTCAGGAATCCCGCATTCATCACGCCCACCCCGTATATGTGGGCAAGCGGAAGACACATGAGTCCGTGAGTCGGCTTTTTCACCTCGTTGGCGGCGTATGCGCTCTTCGCGCCCTCCACCAGATTGCGGTGAGTGAGCATCACCCCCTTCGGGTTTCCCGTTGTACCGGATGTGTACATTATAATCGCAAGGTCATCCGGGTCTCTCTCGACCGCCCGCAAATCGGAGGACGCTTTCTCCAGGAGGCTTTCGAAATCCAAAGAGCGCGAGAGGTCTTGCGCGCCTACGGTGATAACGTGCCTGACAGTATCCAGATCCTCCACAGCCTTGAGGACTTTCTCTTCCTGGGTGAAATCAGTTATGACAGCAACCGCTTTTGCGTCGTTCAGAATATATTTCATCTCTTCAGCCGACAGGAGAAATAGTATTGGAAGCACCGTGGCGCCGATGCGGAAAATTCCGCTGAAGGACTGAACGACCTCGGGGGAATTAGACATTGTGACCGCCACCACCTCGCCTTCATTTACCCCCAGCCCGGAAAGCGCGTTCCCGATCTTGTTTGCGCGCTGTCTCGTGTAAACACTTGTGAACTCCCTGTCCTCGAAGATTGTCGTCACGATATCCCCGAATCTGTCAATGAAATGGTCATGAAGTGTGGCGACATTCATTGGCACCGCCCCTTTCTGTTAGGTACCGCAAGAGCATTCGCTTAATTATTATTACAAAAATCGCTTAAAGAAAACACCCTCTCACTCTATATTCAATTTTCCGCAACCGCAAAAACCCAACTGAAATGTGAGACAATACGATGTGTATAACAGCAGAAACAGACTGATAAGCAAACTGAGCGTACGCACGGCTATCCGTTTCGAAGCTTTCGAACGTATGAAAAAGCGAGGGGATGTTTGTTTCCGCTGCACGGAGCGCTCAGGGTCAAAGAAGATACTGCTCGTGCGTGAAAAAGGGTTACTACCTTACGCGAAAGGAGACGTAATGAGAAGGACGTTAGGTTTAGTCGCGACCATAGTGTTGGCGCTTGTCACCGCATTGAATCTGACCGGGTGCGGCAGCGGCGGAAACCCCAAAAGCTACATGCTCAAAGGGGATAAAGAACTTCAAGCATTCGATGAGGTCGGGGGCAGAGCTGGTGACAATATAAACACTTTTTTTGCGGATGTAGTAAAAAAGATTGAATCGAAGAAACTGCCATCTGAAAGCGAAGCCAAACAAGGCGCTGATGAGATAATCAAGCTTCTGAAAGACGGCATAGCATCTGCAAAATCGGCAAGAGGGCACTACGCGAAAATACTGAAACTCAATAATCCAGGAAAATACGGGGAATACGCAAAACTCATTGTTGACTACATTGATGTGAGTATTTCGATGATAAATGAAATAATCGACTACTTCAGCAACCTGAGAGCTCGCCTCGCCTCAGGCAAATACAATCTTGAGGATTTCAGAAGTGACCTGCAAAAGTTTGCTGCGGACATCCAAACTAAGACAAATGAATCCAACACGTTAAGGCAAAAAGCAGATGAGTTGAAAAGCGAGAATTCGCTGTGAAAGAAATGTGCTTAACTTGAAGGCAAATGCACGGCTTATAAGCGGTTTTAATCGGGGAAACCCCAAAAACCTTCTGTGCATATGAAAAAACAGAACGCTTAAAGATTTGGAAACCCAAAAGTGACAGACAAACGTTTGTGGTAGCAGGAATGAGAAAGATTTACTATTGCCTATAGCTCGATTAGAAATATATCTTTTATATCTTCTAAGTGTCGGTTGTTTCAGACAGCTCAAATAGAACCGGCAAACTATCGCTCCGCCAAAAGTGGGATTAAGTTAGAAAAGGGGTTACTCAGATTGCAATTCTTAAGACGAGCCGCAGGAAAATTGAGCGCATTTTTCATTACCGCCGTCCTGAGCCTCATTTTTGTTCTTATCCCAAATGTTGCCGTACCTACCAACTCCTCGAATGTCGGGCATTGGGAGAGAATTGCCGGTGAAGGCTTTGATGAAGACCCCTCAAATCTTGCCGCCTGCCCGATAATCGAGTATCAGGGAAAAATCTACTGTTCGACCATAAACGAAGACGGTGCTGAAGTTTGGGAAAAGAGCGGGGAAGACCCCTGGCAGAGGATAACTTCCGGCGGTTTCGGGGACAACAACAATATCGCCGTCTTAAGAATGGCCGTTTATAACGGATACCTGTATGCCGGGACCCTGAACCTCGAAGGCTCCCATCTTTTCAGGTTCGACGGTTCGCAATGGATCGACGCCCTCTCGCCCGATCCAGGACCTGGATTCGGAAACGCCCACAACATCGCTGTTACCTCCATGGAAGTCTTTGATGGAAAGCTCTATGTGGGAACAACCAACTACCGCCTCGATATCATCTTGCCAGGAAGCGACGGGGCTGATATCTGGTGCTATGACGGCACAGGTTGGACGAGGGTTGCCACGGCTGGGTTCGGGGACAGTTTAAACGTCGGGGTCACTTCACTTAAAAGTTACGGCGGCACAATATACGCGGGAATCGCGAGGCTTACCGTCCAATTATCCATAATAGATCCAAATAACATTCGCGTAACACTCCAGAGCAAGGGATGTCAGTTGAGAAGAAGGACAGGGAGCTTCTGGACACTACTTGCCCAGGGCGGCTTCACGAACTCGAATAACATATGCGTTAGCTCGATGACTGTTTATTCCGGAAAACTATTTATCGGCACCATTAATGGAACCATGAGCGTGATGGTCAACATTGAAAGCGGCGCTATCAGCGATTTTTCCTACTCGTCCGAGGGGTTATACATTTATTCCTATGATGGCTCCCAGTTACTCGAAGCAGTCGGGGGTGGTTTCGGGGATGCCGCTAATTTCGGCGCGCTTGAAATGACATCCTTCAATTCTGGAAGCGAAAACCTCCTCATCGCCGGCTGCGCGAGTTCAACAGGCGGCGGTTTACTCATGGCATACAACAATCAGCGCTGGTACGAGGCATCGGAACCGGGCTTTGGAAACGCCTCGAATAAAGCGGTATCCTCGCTTTTCGCGACCGGAAACATGATTGCCGCCGGAACATACAATGACGAGTCGGGCTGCGAGGTGTGGGGCGGAAAGCCTCCCTCAAAACCTCTCATAACGGGAATCTCGCCTTCGAGCGCGCCCGTAGGCGCAGTCGTGACAATATCCGGGGCAAACTTCGGTCATTTACCCGAAGGCTCCTACGTGTCATTTGGTGGAAGCATCGCCACCGAATATATCAATTGGACTGACTCGTTTATACAGGCTAAAGTTCCCGGCGACGCGATCTCCGGATACGTACAGGTAACGACCCCTTACGGCACCTCAAATGTATTCTCATTCGTTGTGCTCGACAAACCGCGGATTTCATCCGTATCCCCCTCATCCGGATACACTGGCGCTGAGGTGAGCATTTCAGGCTCCTCATTCGGCCAGGCTCAGGAAAGCTCGTGCGTTTACTTCGGAACAAAGAAAGCAAGCTCTTATCTGTCATGGAGCAATACCCTTATTAAATCGAAAGTACCATCAGGGGTTTCCGGGTGCGTGTCAGTGAAAGTTCTAACACTAACCGGCGAGTCCAACTCCGTCAGTTTCAAAGTGAAGCCAAAGATTTCCGCGATTTCTCCTACTTCTGGGTATGTGGGCACCTATGTCACGATAGCGGGTAGCGCTTTCGGGAGTTCAAGAGGTTCATCATACGTGACATTCGGAAGCAAGAAAGTATCAACTTACTCTTCATGGAGCGACACGAAGCTAAAAGTGAGGGTTCCTTCCGGCGTTCCTAAAGGCAAAACTACCTTGAAGGTAACGACGAGCGGCGGCGCGTCCAACGGGGTTTCTTTCACCGTAAAGTGAAGAAAACTTTTCCCATGCCAGTTTGCCCGCTCTTTCAATCAAGTTTCCAACCTTTATAAAAAACTATCCCAGAAAGGCTCTTCCACTTCAAAAACGGCTGACTGAATATTTTTCATTTTGTCTCGAATTTCTTTAACAGCCGTAAGCGCCCAGAATATTTGAATATCCTGTGAAATTTCAAAGGAAGGTGTCGAAGAGTGGGGGGGTGACGATTCGTTCCCCAAAAGGTAAATCGAAGACTTGGAAGAAATAAATTAAAAATTAAAAATAAAGGCGCGATTTTGAATACCTCGATTTGGGGGCAATCGCAAACCGTTAAAGATTGGAGCGGTTTTAGAGCTCGGGAACCTTCAAGGGAGGAAACCCGATGAGATCAACCGCCTTCAACATCATATATATGCTCGCGGCAATAGCGGCTGCGGTGCTTTTGGGAAGACCGATAGCGCGCAGGGGCTACAAAGATTAGACTCGGGCATTGTCCCTCAACCAACTGCCGTACTTGTAGAGCGCCGCCATCGCGCGCACACCTCTTTCCGGACTCGAGAGCACGGGTATCCCGTTATCGGCAAGGTCTTTTAGCGCATCATCCTCGGTTCCCCAGAAAGAAGATACGATTAAGGGCTTCTGATACTTTTCGGGGAAGGAAACAAAATTTTTCAAAAGTTCACGGACCAGTGGCACGACCTGTTCAATCGGATACTTTATCCTTCCACCCAAGCCTTCCTCAAGCGTCCTGTACAGAAGAGACCCGAAGACACCGTACATTACTATCCCGTCAACCTCCCCACTCTCCAGTATCATTTTCGGTATTCTCTCGTACATCGCCTGAAGGTCCATAAAGTAAGTCAGATCGACAGGATTTGAAAAAGAAGCCGTGTGCGGCAATATTTCCCGCAAGTGGCTTTTAAGCTCATCCGAAAACTCTGGAACCTCAAATCCCTCTCTGTTGCAGGAATCAGCCATGCTCGCGCCGGGACCCCCAGCGTTCGTAAGAACACAGATTCTTTTTCCGGGAGGGGGAGGTAGCGTCGCGAGCGCCCACGCCGCGTCAAGCATCTCCTCAACGGTATTGACGCGAATTACGCCAGTCTGCTTGAATGCTCCGTCATATATAGAGTTATCCCCACCCAAAGCACCCGTGTGGGACATCCCAGCTTTCGCGCCAGCCTTCGTCCCTCCAACAAATAGCGCGACCACCGGCTTTTTCCGCGATGTCTCCCGAGCAACTTTAACGAATCTCTTTCCGTCCCTTATTCCCTCAATGTAGAGCGCTATCGCTTTCGTGCGCGGTTCTTGAGCGAAATACTCAAGACAGTCAATGAGATCAACCACCGCCTGATTGCCAACGCTTACGGTATGCGAAAGCCTCATCCCAAACTTGCGCGTGTAACCGTAAACGTGGCAGGAATACGTGCCGCTCTGGCTTATGATGGTGATATCGCCCGGATCCTGCTGATAGGGGAAGTAGGTAGTGTTTAAGCCGATATGAAAATTGCTTACCCCAATGCAGTTGGGCCCTATCACTACCATGCCGTACTTCTCGGCGACATTCACAAGCATTTTCTCTCTCTCGAGCCCGGCTTTGCCGACCTCCCTGAATCCACCCGAGACTACCACAGCAGCCCGCACTCCAGCCCGCGCGCACTCCTCGAGTTTCGGGACAACGATGTCCGTGGGAAGAACCATGAAAACAAGGTCGGGGGTCTCGGGGAGATCGAAGATAGAACGGTATGCTTTGTATCCGAGCACGGTGCTTTCCTTGGGATGTACTGGATATATCTTCCCGTTGAAACCCTGAAAGATTAGCGTGGCAAGCTGACCTGTTCCCATAGTAAGGGGGTCATTCGACGCCCCGTAGAAAGCGATAGAACGCGGGTTGAAAACTTTACTGAGATCCTTCAGTCCTTACCTCCTCGCAAACTCCTACGCCTTTCTTCCCTCCGGCGAGGGAAGCTTCTGCCGTGTCATATATCAAAACCTGCTCAGCGATATCATTAACGTGCTTCACAAAAACAAACTCAAGTTCCTCCCTCACGAAATCAGGAACTTCTTCAAGGTCCTTTTCATTATCCTCAGGAAGTATTACCTTCTTGACCCCAGCCCTATGAGCTGCTAAGACCTTCTCCTTGATTCCGCCAACGGGAAGCACTTTTCCTCTCAAAGTAATCTCTCCCGTCATCGCGACATCTTTCCTGACCGGCTTTCCCGTTATCGCGGAGACAAGGGCAATCGCCATGGTAACCCCCGCCGAGGGACCGTCCTTGGGTATCGCGCCCGCCGGAACGTGAATATGAAGGTCATTCTTATCGAAAAATGCGTCCGGAATCCCGAACTTTTCGGCGTTAGCCCTCGCGTAAGTAACAGCGGCGCGAGCAGATTCCTGCATTACCTCACCTAACTTGCCAGTAAGAGTAAGGTTTCCCTTACCCGGGAAAGTCTCAGCCTCAACGAAGAGAACGTCACCTCCAACCTCCGTCCACGCAAGACCCGTCGCGACTCCCACTTCGTTTTCCTGCCCGAGTATCTCCTGCCTGAACTTGATCGGACCGAGATATTCGTGCAGGTCCTCGCAAGTCACACTGAAAGGTCCCGCAGCGCCTCCGGCAACCTTCCTTGCGATCTTACGGCATATCGCCGCTATCTCCCGCTCGAGGTTTCTCACGCCGGCTTCCCTCGTGTAATTGCGAATTATTCCCTGAAGCGCGCTCTCCTCTATGCTCACTTCGTGTCTCTCAAGACCATGCTCCTTTATTTGCCTCGGCACGAGATACTGCTCGGCGATCTTGATCTTTTCAGGCTCCGTATAACCCGGGAGTTCCAAAACTTCCATCCTGTCGAGAAGAGCTGGCGGGATCGTGAAGAGAATGTTTGCGGTTGTTATGAACATCACTGTCGACAGATCGAACGGCACATCAAGATAGTGGTCAACGAAGGTGCTGTTCTGTTCAGGGTCCAGAACCTCGAGGAGAGCCGCCGCGGGGTCTCCCCTGAAATCGGCTCCCAGTTTGTCCACTTCATCCAACATGAATACAGGATTTTTAGTTCCCGCCTTCCTCAAACCCTGAATTATCCTTCCCGGGAGGGCACCAACGTAAGTCCTTCTGTGCCCCCTTATTTCCGCTTCATCCCTTACGCCACCGAGGGATATCCTGTGAAACTTTCTGCCGAGAGCGCGTGCAATGGATTGACCGAGGGATGTCTTCCCGACGCCCGGCGGACCCACGAAACAGAGAATAGGACCTTTCATGTCTTCTTTGATGTTCCTCACCGCGAGGTATTCGACTATCCTCTCTTTTACCTTTTCAAGGTTGTAGTGGTCCTCGTCAAGTATCTTCGCCGCGCGCTTGACATCCAGATTGTCCTCGGTGCTCTTGTCCCAGGGAAGATTCACCATCCAGTCGAGATAGGTGCGGGCAACCGTGTACTCGGCAGCGGCCACAGGCATGCTCGCAAGCCTGTCGAGCTCCCTTTCAGCTTCCTTCTTTGCCTCCTCCGGCATGCCCGATTTCTCAATCGCCTCGCGGAGCTCGTTGATCTCCATGGTCTTTTCATCGAGCTCACCGAGTTCCCTCTGGATTGCTTTGAGTTGCTCTCTTAAGAAAAACTCACGCTGACCTTTGGCTAGCTCCGACTGAACCTGGCTCTGTATCTTGCTCCCGATTTCGAGAACTTCCACTTCACGGTTGAGGTAAAAAGTGAGCTTTTTCAGTCTTTCCTTGACGTTCAATTCCTCCAACAGCTCTTGTTTTTCGCGCGTCTCGAGATTTATGTTGGAAGCGAGAAAATCAGCAAGGTCGCCGGGCTCGTCAACGTTCATCGCCGCAATCAACATTTCATCGGGCAGATATGGAGCGAGACTCACTATTTTCTTGAAAAGACCGAGCGCGTTTCTGGCAAGGGCGGCGACCTCTACGGAATCCTCCTTTATGTCGGGAAGACGCTCAACCTTTGCGCGGAAATAGGGGTGAGTCTGCGTGTATTCGATTATCTTTATCCTCGCAATACCCTGAACGAGAAGCTGCATCTTCCCGTCGGGAAGTTTGAACATTCGGGCCACAGCAACAGCCGACCCGAAATCATAGAGATTTTCAGGGGAGGGGATGTCAGTCTCCTCCTTTGCCGTGACCACGCCGACAATTCTATCTCCCGCCAGCGCGTCGTCAATAAGTTTGATGATGTTCTCCTCGGTGACAAGCAGAGGGGCGATTATATGAGGGTAAATGACTGTATCTTTAAGCGGCATGATGGGCAGTTCCCCACCTATCTCCACTTTTTCAACCTGAGTCCGCTTCTCCTCCGGACCCAGAGTGGCCGGACCAGCGCTTTGCCTGAATTCTTCCTTTTTAGAAAATCCATTATCTGGATTCATGGAATCCCGATTTACCTTGATCTTCTCATCGCTGGAATCATTCTCTGACATCAACCTCTACTCCCCTCGAAGTCCTCTTTACCTTCGGCAGTCTGATCTTTAAGAAACCGTCATCATAGACCGCCTCAGCCTTCTCCGCATCCACGGCAGTTGGCAATTCAAGCACCCGCTCGAAAGGTCCGTAACTTATCTCCATGAGGTGATAAACCCCTTTCATATCCGCGACGGGTTCCTTTCTAACCCCCCTTATCACCAGAATGTTCCCCACCGCCTTTATATCAACCTCGTCGGCATCGACGCCGCCTAAATCAACAACCACTACTATCTCGTCTTGCGTCTCGGATACATCGCATCGCGGTTTCCACGCTTTCTCAAATATGTAAAGAGGCCTCTTCCATCTTTCGAGGTGCTCGAAAAAGCGCTCCATGTCTGAATATGGATCCCAGGGTTGAGCTATTTTAGGCCTCGGCTCATCCATTATGTTCCCGCCTTTCCTTAAATAGTGCTCGCTTCAGCTCTTCATCGGGGGTTCAGTATCCTTTTTTCCCTCCGATATCGGTGCCGATCACGACCACAACATCCGCACTGAAATTCCCCACAATTTTATCGTGTCTCTCGCAAGAGGGATTTGCCAAACTGAGATCCTGCGCAATCATCCTCGCCATGTATTCATTACTGCCCGAGAAATAGATGGTTGTTTTTTCGTACGGGCTTTTAGCGTTTCCCCGTCCCAAAACATTATATCCTTTTTCCGAAAGGCTCTCGGCAAACCTGGAAGCAAGCCCCACTACTTCGGTGCCGTTCAACACGAAAACCCTTATCCCCAGCCTACTCTGATTTTCCTCGTCATCCCGATCGTCCCCAGAAGAGACGTAACCTTCCTGGAACGGTCGCAAGATTTCCTCAAGACGCGGCTGGTCGAGGATAAAATACCACGTGGACCCAATAACTTTTGCTTCTCCGGGAGCAGTTGTCATTTCGACGCCTGAGCCGTTTATTTTCCTCCCGATAAAGAACATGTCAAAAAAACTGAGATCTGTCTTCATACTCGAGGCGATGGCATCAATTATTCCCTTTATCTTCAGGGGATTCCTCTGGTGAGCAACGGTCCTAAGCATTGCTTTCAGGAATTCCCTCTGGTGCTTCATCCTGTCAAAATCCCCGCCCGGCACAGATTTTGGATCATGCCTCGCCCTAACCAGAGCAAGCGCGGTCGTCCCATCTAGAACCTGGTCTCCCGCGGGAACATGACCGGCGTACTTATCGTTTATCTCTTTTTCTATGTACATACGCACACCGCCGACCGCATCCACTATTCTCTTGAACCCCTCGAAATCTATCACGATGAAGTGGTGTATTTTAAGACCCGTAAGAGTTCTTACCGTGCTTATAGCAAGCGATGGTCCTTCGTAGGCGTAGGCGGCGTTTATTTTGTACAAACCGTTTCTACCCGGAATTTTTACCCGCGAATCCCTCGGTATCGAAATAACGCAGGTCTTCTTCCCATCCCCGCTTGTTCCGAGGATCATTATTATGTCGGATCTGCCCTGCGTTTCCCTGCTGTCAGCGCTTCCGCGATCGATCCCCAGGACAAGCGTGTTTATGGGCTCTCCCTTCTCGACGGGGTCGAGGGATGACTCCACTTCGGACATCTTCATCTGTGACTCTTTGGCCTTAAGCCAGACAAATCCGCCCGCAAAGAGCAAAACGAGAATGAAAATTAAGATAAGGACGGACCACTTAAAGCCCCTTTTGACGTAGAAGCGCCTTGATCTGTAGATCTTCGGTTTGTGCCCTTCTAAATGAAGTTGAGCATTATCGTCAATCCTGCCAGTTTTCCTACCAATCATGATATTCGAAACCCCTAAAGCGGGGATATTTTTCCATCCCTCTCAATGGTTAACGTTCGGCACGTCAAATGTCACCCGAAAACATTTTATACGATTGCCTGACCTGGAAATCTCCCGAATGGAAAAAATTCGAAGAACATTTCCTTCAGGACGGTCTAATCCCGGTTGAAATAAAACCTCACGGATTTGAAAGCAGGCGTGCCCTTTCAAACCGTGTTTCTTTTAACCTGACGGCTTAATCCATGTTCCGACAAATTGCCTCTTCGTCCCAAATACGCGCAAATCACACACCAAAACGCTGATTGGACCATGAAACTGTCTTACCGCGCAGAATAAGTGAAGGCAACGCTTAGAAGGCGTTACCATGATGACTGTTGGATTTTTGAAATAGAATGTAGCTACAATTTATACTTCGCTTAAACTTAAAGGCGGGAGAACAGTGGAAATATTCGGTCAGGAACCATCACTGCAAGAAGGTGAACACATTGTCTTCAGCGTAAGGCCCCATTTTTCAACTTTAGGTAGGTACTTTGCGATTACCATGTTTCTCTTCTCTTTCTGGATCGCCATACTCGCCATTTGGCCAGGCTCAAGAAAGGGCATTCCGCTTTACGCGATGATTATTTACTTTTTAATTCTATCGTTTGTGACTGACATAAAAGTCTTGAAATGGCTGAACATGAGGCTCACCCTGACAAACAAGAGGCTGATATACACTTTAGGCGTTTTTAAAAAAAGCAAAAGGGAATTCCTGCTCGCCTCGATATCCAACGTGTCGGTTTACCAGAGCGTTTTCCAAAGGTTGGTGGGCTCTGGGTTCCTTGTGATAGAAACTGGAGCCGAGCCGGAAAGGAGTCATACTTTTTGCGATGTGCCACATCCGGAAGAACTCAAAGAGTGCATAGTGGCAGAAGCCAGCAGAGTAAGGGAGGGGATACCCAAACAAACAGTGGAGTCCATCGCGAGAGAAGTATCAAAAACTCTGAAAAGCGAACAACCAACAAGAGAGATCGCGGTGGTCCCACCGGAGAGACCTCCAATCTATACAGAGATAGTTGATCAAATAGAACGGCTTGACTCAATGCGGAAAAGCGGTGCGATAACCGATGAGGAGTTTGAGCGCGCCAAAGCTGCACTACTTAAGAAACTGGAGGAAAGCAAAGAATGAGAAAATTCGATTACCACCTTCATACACATCTATGCGGACATGCGCGAGGAACAATGGAAGACATGGTTAGGCACGCCATTTCCGCGGGATTTGAAGAAATAGGGTTTGCGGATCACCTTCCTTTAACGTACACCGATGACAAAACTCTCAGCATGTCTCGGGATGAATTATCAGGGTATGTCGAAGAGGTGCTTAGACTCAAAGAAATTTATTCCGGGCAGATAACCGTAAGGCTCGGTATCGAGGCTGATTACTATCCTCCCCGGATGAGCGAAGTAGAGCAAATGCTTTCAGAACATCCCTTCGAATATATCATAGGCTCTATTCACTACATGCGCGACTGGATATTCGATGACCCGAGATATGTCGGGCGTTTCGAGCAAATAGACCTGAACGCCTTTTACGCAGAATACCTTGACAGCCTGGTTGAAATGGTCCAGACAGGTCTCTTTGACATCTTGGCTCATCCGGACCTCGTAAAAAAGTTTGGTCACCGGGCTTCCTTTGACCTCCAACCATACTACCGAAAAATCCTCCTCGCTGTAAAAGAAAATCACATGTGCTATGAAATCAACACGTCCGGCTTAAGGTGGCCAGCAGGCGAGATGTACCCGGAGCCGCTATTTGTCCGCCTCGGCGCCGAACTTGACGTGCCCGTCACGCTCGGGTCCGACGCTCACTGCCCCGAAGATATCGGGAAAGATTTTGACAAAGCCCTGAAGTTGCTTGAGGAAAGTGGGTATAAGGAAATGGCGATTTTAGGCAACGACTCCTGGGAAAGAATACCCATCTCCTCTTGTTGGTGATGATACCGGCGAAAGCATGAGGCACGTCAGGCAAACTATGAGTCTTATGGATTTTTACCCCGCCCCAATATTACCGGGATGAATGCAGTCATCTTAAGGCAAGCCACCACACTATAACGGTTGCGACAAGCAGGAAAAAAATGAGTAGTCTTACCGCTCTTTCTTTTTGCAAACCGCGCAAATCTGCCTGCCCATGTCTAGCGTGAGGGCGGCTTTCTCCTAAAAGGTGACGCCTTTGCGCCTGCAAACGACATATGGGGCATTCCTCATCCCTAATCGAACCCTCGTTTCCTACAGGAAACCGGGCGATGAGGTGCTCCGCGAAATCCCCCGCGGTAAGACATCTTGCGATCGGTCTTTCCTCAATACATCGGTAGACGAAAGGTGGAATTCTTTCCTGCAGGTCATCCGCGGATCGCAGATCTTCAATGGGGTCACTTGGAATCTGCCCGAGGGCGAGTGTGAGGTAAATCACCGCAAGAGCGTAAACGTCTGTGGCAGAACTTACCCTTCCTCCTTTTCTTTGTTCAGGGGCAACAAAGACGCTGTCCAAGTGGTAGATATTCGAGAAATCTTTTGCGACGTACCATAGGCCGAACCCCGCCACTTCAACGGATAAATCCTCTCTTAGCCAGATATCACCTGGATTAATACCGAGATGAAGTATTCCTCGAAGCCTTGCCCCCTCAATCACGTAAGATAAGCTGGCGACAATTTCGGCCGCGGAAACCTCATCGACTCCTTCGGCAATTATCTCCGATAGTTCCCTGCCTGAAGGTAAACTGGTTATGAAGTAAGGCGACGAATCGTATATGCCCCAGTCGAGTAAAGGAAGCGCACCCTCCATCTCAAGCCTCGACCATGCGCCCAGTTCAGCGCACATGAGCCGCCAGGCGCTCTCATCCGTGGCAAGGGATGCCGGCGGCTTCCAGAGAAGCATTTTCCTGCCGTGTGGCTCGTAGGCAGCCACATAGCGCTCTCCCCAAACAGAAGGGGATGCGGTGTTGAGGATCCTGTATCCATGAAAATTTCCGGGGGCATCGTTTGAATACATTGCTTGCTCTGCTAAAATAGGATAAAGCAATTCAAGCAAGTTGTCAAATTAACCAGAGGAGTAAATTGCATAAACAATTTCAAGGTGAGCCTATCTCTCAAATAAGAAATTATCTTAATGAGGCGCTGTTACCGCCTTTTGGGACCTTTGATATCCTGCTTTGAATCCTCTTTGGGGCATGATTTCCTGATAAGAATCGATTCATCAAAAGCTCGAGCACACAGCCACCTTGTTACGCGCCCCCGAAACATCCACATGAGACACCCGGATGAGGTAAGAATTAAAAGTTTTGAAAAAATTCAACCAAAGGGGATAAATCCCATTCGGAAAGACAGGAAGCAATTTATCAACCGCCGGTCGGCAATCAGAAGAGGAACGCGAAAGCGCTCCCGGAGGCTTTCGAAAGGCATGCGCTATATTCCAGCGGGAGGCGCCTCCGGCAATTGGTGACTGAAGCACTCGGTAGAGAGATATCTGTCACCTCTGTCCGGGAATATAACCACAATAGTTCCTGAATCCATCTTTGTTGCCTGATGGCGAGCCTCACACATCGCGGCGCCGCTTGATATCCCGACAAAAAGTCCTTCCTGCCTGACAAGAGCCTGCGCCATCCTGAAAGCGGAGCGATCGTCCACGTTTACCTTTTCATCTATCGCGGAAAGGTCAATGATTGGAGGGACGTAGTCACCGAGATTTCTCAAGCCTTGAATACGCGAATTGGGGAAGGGTTCGACCCCAACAACTTTGAGGTTCGGGTATTTTTCCCTGAGCCTTTTGCTTACCCCCATTATCGTTCCGCCCGTCCCGATCCCAGCAACAAAAACATCCACGGAGTCCGCCTGCCTCAATATCTCAGCGCCTGTTCCCTCATAATGAGCCCTGACGTTATCCGGGTTGGAAAACTGGTCAGGCATGTAATAGCGCTCCGGGTCGGATTCAACAATGCTTTTTGCCCGGGCTATTGCGCCATTCATTCCCTCATCCCCGGGCGTCAGCACGAGTTCCGCCCCAAAAGCCCTTAAAACCTGCTGCCGCTCAACGCTCATTGTCTCAGGCATGACAATCGTGACGCTGTAGCCTTTTACGGCGGCAATCATGGCAAGACCGATTCCGGTATTCCCGCTGGTCGGCTCAAGAATTGTTTTATCTTTGGTAAGTTCTCCCCGAGCCTCGGCGCCCTCTATCATGTACAATGCGATCCTGTCTTTAACGGAACTACAGGGGTTGAACCCCTCCAGTTTAGCAAGGATACGCACCTTAGGGTTAGGGTTCAGTCTTTGTATCTCCACCATCGGTGTTTCCCCTATGAGAGAAAGCACACTGCTCGAAGCGGAACCGTCCAATGAATACAACCTCCAATCACAGAGTTTTCAACGGTTTGAAAATTATATAATAATTTTCCCCCAGCCGTTTTAGCACTTTGGGCCTCGATACGCGAAATTTAATATGATATATTTCACCTGCGGCGCTAACGCTCATTTAGAATACCTTAAAGGAGGTCAACATGTCAGGCGAGGGAAGCGCGGGGCTAACAGACTCAATAGTGATCAACGCTGGTATAGACAAGATCAAGAAAGTCCTTCTCGATTTTGAGTCGTACCCTAAGTGGATGTCTGGCGTGGAAGCGATCGAGGTTCTTTCAAGAGACAGCAAGAAAAGAGGAAAGAACGTGCGTTTCGTTGTTGACGCCGTGTTAAGAAAGATATCCTACGTCCTTGAGTATTCCTACAAAGACAAAGAAAACAGGATAGACATCGGATTCGTCGAAGGGGACCTTGATGACTGCAATTCGTATTACCTTTTCGAGCCCCTTGATGAGGACCGAACGGAGGTTAGCTATCACTACGACGTTAAATACACGCTTCCCGCGGCGCTGCGCGGTCCCCTTACCAAGAGGCTACTGAAGCAACTTGACAAGCGCGTCATGAAATCAGCGCTTAACGACTTGAAGGCGCGGGCGGAATCTCTTTGAGAACAAAAAACGCTTAACAGCACGCTTAACGGCGCGAAGACTCTTATTTTTCGCTTGGTCTAACTTTACCGGCATCTTTTGTTAAGAAAGATGCGCACGCTTACCACTTAACCAGGAAGTAGCTGTAATCCTACCAGAAGAGATTTATACTTCCTTTCCCCTCCAAACTGAAACTCATGTTCCAAACATCGCGCTCAATTTGGTCTATGCTCAAACCCGAAACGTTCTCGTTTCCTTCCTCCGCTTTTATGTTGCTCTTATCAGGTGCGAGAAACACCATCGAAACGGCTCGTCTTATCGGCGTGTAAACGTCTATCGAGCAACGCGAGCTCTCAAGATCGATTCTCTCGAGCTCCCCGGCGCCCTGAGTCAAATGGATGCCAGTCCCTAAAATCTGAAAATTTTCCCGGTGCGGAGTAAGCCTTATGACCGCCGCACCGTGCGGAGGGATGATACCTGTACGCAGTTTACCCGTGGTGTTTCCCAGATACTTCCCGCTCCAGAACTCGTAAGCATGATAGCGCCCAGGCTCGATGCCCAGATCGTTTAAATCGAGTTGAAACGAAGCGGGGCGAGAATCCCAGTTGACCTTCAGGACACCGTAGTACTTGCCCAACGGGTCGTAAAGTTCGGTCACCAGCACCGAAGGGACCTCCTCTTTCCAGACATGGGGCGAATAAGGTTTTGAGCGAACGTGGGGAACCATCATTGCAAGGAGTTCCTTTTCCTCTTCTTCCATGTAAGCAAGATCATCGGAAATCACGAACGCGCCGCCGAACAGAGATATCGCGGACGCAAGGCATTTTCGCTCAGGCTCCGTCATCTTGGTGTCACTCGATCGAAGCATCATGCAGTCAGGGTCCCCTTCAAATACCCTTCCGCTTAAGAAATTTCTCGTGAACAGATAGATGAGAGCGTTCCTCGTTGACGGCATACTTCTGTCCCTGATTAACGGCTGGTAGATCGCAAGCCAGTAGGGTGCCACGTCACCGCCAATTCTCTGAGCGTCAAACACACCAATCCCGAGCATGAAGCCTCCACCCCCGCAAAGAATGAAAACGTCTTCTCCAACAGCCTTACGGATTGTCTCAATTGCTCTCCTTACGGCTTCAGCCCTCGTTATCTGGATGTTGTGGCGCTTCCCCTCGAGGAGCGCAGTTGCGAGGAAATCCAGTTTGATGTATCGATAACCCATCCCGACAATCTGGGTGAAAATGTCTGAAAGCCATTGAAGAACCTCGGGATGCGATACATCCAGCCCGTAATACCTTCCCTTCCACATAGGGTTCACACCGGCGAGCACGGGCTTTCCCTTCGCGTCCTTAATAAGCCATTCCTTCTTTTCCTTGAATATTCGCGATCTGCGTGTAACCGTAAATGGGGCGACCCAGATACCCGGAATCTTGCCGCGCCTCTTGATCTCATCGGCGATCCTGCCCATGCCGGACGGAAAATCGTCGTTGGTCTCAAGCCAGTCACCTAAAGCTTCCTGATAGCCGTCGTCTATCTGAACCAGCTCCAGGCCAAAAGGCGCAAGGTCTTCGCTTATAATCGAAAGGTTTTTGATAACTTCTCTTTCGGTTATCTTTGTAAAATAGTGGTACCAGGAACACCAGCCGCTCGGTCCGTGCCTGACCTTTCCGACTTCTTGCTCCAAAGCCACGAGTTCCGCGTAGCGTTCGAGGTTCTTGCTTGACAGATCACCCGGTATCAGGGCTAGCGGCTCACATTCAATGCTCGAGCCGGGCTGCAGTTCCTTTCCCTCGTAGAAAGCGGTAGCCTCAAGCGTTGACCTCGATGGCTTTCCCTTGAGCTTCGCCGTTATCCTCGAAAGCGCCCCCTTAACGCCGGTAAAGCCCACGACCACCGAGCGCTCGGACTCAATATCTGCAAGACCCCCGAACCAGTCGCTTGTGAAACTTCCCCTCTCCTGGCTTATTGGCGTTGACATATTGGCGACCATAGGTTTTGCGGCTTTGGGAAGGTAAAGAGGAAACAGATAATCCCCCGGCCGGTCTCCTCTAACAACTCCGCTCGGCGACCAGCACTGCCAGCCGTTTATATAGAACCTCCAGTTTGACACGCTGCCCTTCCCAGAGAAGATGCCCCCTGCAGGTACAGAAAGAGGTGTTATTCCCTCAAGGATTACCGGCTTTCCATCCCCGCTGTTTGAAACTGATACATTCAGCACAATCGCGTCTACCCCGGCATCCGAGGCAGAAAACTTTATCTTTAAGCCAGAAGATTCGCACGTAACTGTCACCTTGCCGGAAGGAGAATCCTCCCTCTTCCAGCCTGATTCGGGCGAAATGCGTTCGATGCCCTCCCTGCCCTTAAGCAAGATGAAAGGTCTTGCGTCAGAGAATACCTTTGAGCCCTTGTAGTAAAGCGAATACGCGCCAGACTCGCAATCAAACTCAAGACGGGATTCTCCTGAAATTATCTCTTCCAATTTACCCCCTTTCTCTTGCGAATAAACATGCCTAATTATCTATGGCTCAGATGACATACCCGAACTGTGCTTAAGAATTGCCGCACATCTTTAGCCACCCCATCGTGCATCTTAAACAAATGAATGGTTCTTAAGATCTAACGTCTTCATGTGTTTGCTCTTACAGAAAACTAAGGATTAAAAATACGCGCGGATTTATCGTATCATCTAAAAGGCGATTACAGCAAAAAGAAAGACTCCATACGAAACACCCGGGCAGGGACTGGAAAAAGATTTTACCGCTCGCGATAAGGGCTTTGAGTCCGCGGGAATGATTGTGATGGATTTTCGTCAAAGGAGGCTTTGATGCGGCAGAAAATAATTATCGACACTGACCCCGCTATTGGCTATCCTTTCAGAGACGTTGATGACGCGCTGGCGATCATATATCTGCTAGCGTTTCCCGACGAGATTGAATGCTTGGGCATAACCGCCGTGCATGGAAATGCATCGGTTAATAAAACATACCGAAAGGCGCAGGAGATATTACGCATGGCGGGAAGAGAGGACATACCGGTGTTCCTCGGGGCAAAAAGCCGTGTCTCGCTCGGGCAGGAGACTTTCGCGAGCACGTTTCTTAAAGAGATGGCGCGCGCTTACCCCGGCGAAGTGACTGTTCTTACGATTGGGCCGCTCACAAATATCGCAACCGCGGGCATTGGCGATACAGATTTTTTTCAAAACCTCAATAGAATCGTTATGATGGGCGGGACTTTTAAAAGGGGGATAGGAATACCACCGCTCTCGCCTTTCGAGTTCAATTTTTTCAAAGATCCGATTGCGTCAGAGGTGGTGCTCGGAGCACCGTGCAAGAAGTTTCTCATCTCCGCTGACCTCTGCCAGCAGGTCATCTTCACAGAAGACGAATTGAACGGGCTTTGCGGGATATCAAACCGCATTGCCGGATATCTTTCCTTAAGAATTCGACCCTGGTTTGATTTGAACAGAAGAATGCCTTTTCTCCCCTGGAAAGAGGGGTTCGTTCCCTGGGACCTTGTAGCAGCCGTATTCATCCGCAAGCCTGAAATCTTTTCTCAAGAAAAGAGAAAGCGCCTGAGACTGCTCCGCGGGGTCTTTTACACCGGCGCTTTAGTTGAGGCGCCCGAAAGGGAGTGCCCTCCCGTAAGCACTTTCGATAGGGTTGACCCCCGCGTTGTTATTGAAGAGTTTTTGGAATCAGTGCGCTCGTTCAGGCTGGGTTCTGTTCCTCACCATTGACGGGTCTTGGCTCAATTAGCGCCTGATCGATATATTCCAGCGCAACTATATCCTCCCGGGAGGCGGCTCCGAGCTCTCTGAACTTTCTTGCCGCGACAATTACTCTTGACTCGAACGAGCTTACGGTTTTGTTGTACGCTTCGACCGCTTTGTGTAGCCCCACCCGTAAGTTGGCGAAGTGACTGGTCATTGTTTTTAGCCTTTCATAAAGCGTATTACCCAGCTGACTTATCTCCAGCGCGTTCTTCGCCATCTCTTCCTGCCTCCATCCGTAAGCTATTGTTTTAAGGAGAGCGATCATGGTGGTCGGGGTCGCGACAATCACCCCTTTATCAACCCCGAACTCGATAAGGGAGGGGTCCTGCTCAAGCGCCGCGCTGAAGAAGTTCTCGCCAGGAAGGAAAAGAACGACAAACTCCGGGGTTGGCCTCAAGTTTTCCCAGTAACGTTTCGAACTTAAGTCTTTTACGCGCCCACGAACTTTCGCCGCGTGCTCCTCCAGTTTAGAGATCCGCCTCTCCTCATCAGAAATCTCGATTGCCTCAAGATAAGCCTGAATCGGGACTTTAGCGTCAACAACCACGTTCTTCCCACCTGGAAGTCTTATTATCATGTCCGGACGAAGCATTCTGTCTTCCTGGGTTGTGGATTGCTGTACGACGAAATCGCAGTACTCGACCATCCCTGAAAGTTCCACAATCCTTTTCAGTTGGATTTCACCCCACCTTCCTTTTGCCGATGGTGCTCTCAAGGCTCTTGCGAGATTCGACGCTTCTTTGCGCAACTCTCTCTCAGAATCCGCAAGCGATTGTATCTGCTCGGTGAGCGCGGAGTAAGCGCCAACGCGGCTCTTCTCCATGTCCGTAAGCGTCTGCTCAAACTTATCCAGAGTTTCTTTGAGCGGTGCTACCACAGCGTCAATCGCTTTTGCGCGAATCTCAAGCTCATGAACCGCTCCCTCGCGATATCTCGTGAACGTTTCTTCAGCCTGTCTTAAAAACGATTTGCTACTCGCCTCCAGCACGTCTGCTGAGAGAGCCTTGAATGTCTCGGAAAGCTTCTTCTCCGCCTCGTCCAGGAGTCTTAGTTTTTCCTCAAGTCCGTTTCGCTCCATCTCGAGGGCTGTCTTGAGTTCGGCAATTCTTTCTTTAAGAGCTGAATTCTCCGTTCTCAAGTCATCTTCCTCTCTGCGCAGCAGTTCAAGCTCGCCCTCGAGTCTGAAAACTGCGTTTTCCTTCTCGGAAAGCCTTGCCTGAAGTGCGGTGAGACTCTCTTTCAAGCTCATCTCGCTTTCGAGAGTCTTGTATCTAAGCGCTGCCCTGCAAATCAGAAAACCGAGCAGGAACCCCGCGAACAGCGAGGCTCCACCCACGATGAAAGCATCACCAACGCTCATGTCTTTCTATCTCCTCCCTTTATGAGAAAACGCCTCACCCTTTATAATAAGCACCGCAAATGACAGCAACCCTTGTCCGCGCGCGAAAGCCCACCCTTTCTCTCACCCACGGGTTCTCTCAATCCCAACGCAAGATAATTTCAAATCATCTCTCTTTTCGAGTAAAACTTATCTTCAAGAGAGAAAATCTCCTTTGCCCGATTGCGCATAAAAAGAAAAGGCGCGCTACCAAAAGCGCGCCTTTTCGCTTCTAAAACTTAACCGAAACGGTTTAACGCTTCAGGTATGCGACCAGCTCCTCATCGGTGAGGAATTTCCTGCCGCATACCTTCTCGCTTATCCCTTTCTGGTCAAGATATCTTGTGATTCCGCCCATGAAGAAGGGATATCCCGCTCCCATGATCATCGCGGTGTCAATGTCTTGAGGCTCGGCGATGATTCCATCATCCAGTATTCTCCTAGCCTCATCGGCAAGCGCTTCAAGGAAACGCTGGCGGATTTCATCCGCGCTGAGCTTCGGCTTGCTTTCGTCCTTCTCCCAAGCAGCCGCGACCTCTGGATCGATCTCCTTTGTCCCTGGAATATAAACACCGGGCTTTTTCATCTCCACGAGTTTTTTCATGTTCTCGCTCACGCTGTATCTGTCGGGAAACGCCGCTACCATCGTCTCGGTAGCGTGGAGGGCGACAGCGGGACCAACGAGCGCGAGGAGATCGAACGGCGCCATCGGCAATCCGAGATCGAGAATCGCCTCATCGACTTCCTGGGGCGTATTCGGACCGTCAACTATCTCGCTGCAGACGGACATCGTTCTCAAAAGCAAGCGGTTCACAAGGAATCCAGGCGCGTCCTTCATGACAACGGTCGTCTTCCGTATCTTTTTGGCAACCGCGCCGGCTGTCGCGACCGTAATGTCGTTGGTCTTCTCGCCCTTAATGACTTCAAGAAGCGGAAGGACAGCCACCGGATTGAAGAAGTGGAAACCTATTACCCTCTCGGGATGTTTGAGCTCGGAAGCCATCTCGGTTATGGAAAGGGAGGATGTATTCGTGGCGAGAATGGCTGTGTCGCTAATGTATTCTTCCGCCGCCGCGAACACTTTCTTCTTGATTCCCATGTCCTCGAAAACCGCCTCGAGCACGAAGTCGCAACCCTCGAAGTCGCTGTCCTCAAGCGTGTACTTCACGAGGCCCTTCAGGAAATTGGCTTTGGGTTCCTCGATTCTTCCTCTCTGGACCTGCGCGTCGAGCTGTCCGTCTATGTATGTCTTTGCCCTATCGAGAACTTCCTGGCTTATGTCCTTCATTACCATGGGCACCTCGAGCCTGTGAAGGAAGAGGAAGCCGAGCTGAGAAGCCATGAGCCCCGCGCCGATTATCCCGACTTTGTTTATGCTGAGCGGCGGCACCTCAGGTATGCCAACCTGCTGCTTGGCTCTTCTCTGTGTAAGATCGAAAGCATAAACGGAAGCCCTCAACTGGTTGCTCATGATAAGGTCACCGAGAGCCTGGTTCTCCTGCTCAAAACCCTCATCCAAACTCCACTCGGAAGCTCCCTTGATTAAATCGAGAGCCCTGTAAGGCGCAATCGCGCCGTTATGCACTCTTCCGTAAACGAATTTCCTTGCCTCCTCGATTAGAGAATCGATGTTGGAAAAATCGGGCTTTTCGCGTTCGATCTTCACCTCACCGGTAATTATGTCCGCAAGGAATTCGATCGATTCGTCAAAGAACTCCACCGGCTCGAACAGACGGTCGCCAAGCCCCATCTCGAAAGCTTTCTTCCCGTTTATCATGCGGTTATTCTGAAGCGGATTGCGTACGATCAGCTCGAGCGCCTTTTCCGGACCAATCAGCCTCGGTACAAGCTGGGTTCCGCCCCAGCCAGGCACGAGACCAAGGAAGCACTCCGGTAGGGCAAGTGCAGTTACACCTGTTGAGATCGTCCTGTAATCGCAGTAGAGCGCGATTTCCAGACCCCCGCCCATTGTCGCGCCGTTGATCGCGGCAAGCGTCGGGACTCCGAGGTCCATTATTCTCTTGAAAGCGGCGTGACCAGTTCTGCCGGTTTCGACTGCCTCTTCTCTCGTCTTGATGTCCGGCACCTCCATGAGGTTGGCGCCCACGCAGAAAATAAACTGCTTTCCGGTAAGCATCAAGCCCTTGATGTCAGAATCGAGATTGTCCATCGCCTGATTTAAAGAGGCGAGCGCGCCAGCGCCGAAGGTATTTGGTTTCTTATAATCCGCACCGTTATCCATTGTCATTATTGCGAGCTTTCCTGCGCGCGGGTGTTCGAAATAGTTAACTTTGAACTGTGTAATCAACTCTTCCGCCATCCTGCCTCCTTTCAAAATATCCGCCCGTAAGCGGTCTGCTTTCATTTACCTACATTTTCCCAAACGGTTGCAGCGCCCATACCAAAACCAACGCAGAGTGTGGTTATCCCATACTTCGCACTCGGGTTCAACTCGAATACCTTCGCAAGGTGCGCAACGAGCCTCGCCCCGGAAGACGCAAGCGGATGCCCGAAGGCAATAGCGCCACCCAAGGCGTTGAGCCTCTTGTCGTATATTCCGTTCATGTTGAATGCCTCTATGTATGCAAGACACTGGACGGCGAAAGCCTCGTTAAGTTCTATGAAATCTAAGTCATCGAATTGCATGCCCGTCTTTTCCAGAACCTTTTTTGTCGCCGGGATAGGTCCGAGTCCCATTACCTCAGGTCTGACTCCAGCGTAAGCGTAGCCAACCGCCCTCATCTTGGGCTTGAGTCCGAGTTTTTCGACAGCCTTGCCAGAGGCAAGCAAACAACCGGCTGCGCCATCGTTCAGACCTGATGAGTTCCCAGCGTGGACCCTTCCACCTTTACGGAAAGGAAGCCTCAAGCCCTTCATTCCCTCAACTGTCGCATCAGGTCTCGGCTGCTCGTCTTTGTCGGCAATTTTCCAACCTTCAGCTGTCCAAACCGTCATGGGGATGATGACGTCATCGAAGTAACCGGCATCGAGAGCGTCTTTGGCTTTGCGCTGTGAGTGAACCGCGTATTCATCTGCCATTTCCCTCGTGAGATGCGGATACATATCGTGCAGATTCTCAGCGGTCATTCCCATGTTCAGCGCGGTTGGGTCAACGATCTTTTCAGACACGAAACGGGGATTCGGGTCTGCGCCCTGTCCCATTGGATGGCGAAACATGTGCTCCACACCGCCCGCTATTACGATATCCGCCATACCGCAGGCGATATCGCTTATCGCGTTGTTGATGGCAGTTAGCGCTCCCGCACACATGCGGTCAACGGAGTAACCCGGAACCGAAACAGGCAATCCCGCCAGGATCGCGCTGGCTCGACCGAGTGTAAGTCCCTGATCTCCCCACTGGGTGGTCGCCGCCCAGATATTGTCATCAACCATTGCTGGTTCGATCTGGGGATTTCGCTTCAAAAGTGCCCGAATCACTTTGACAACCATGTCGTCGGCGCGGGTCATGGCAAAGATCCCATCGGGTCGGGATTTGCCGAAAGCGGTTCGGCAAGCGTCAATCAAATGCACATCCTGCAACTCTCTCGCCATATCTACTCCTCCTTTATCTTCCGTTTAATAAACGCGTTCTTCTTTTCGCTAAAAATCTCTCCGCTTTTCAGACGTTGAAAAGAATATCACGAAATATCATCCACTTTCTACGAATATACTACACAAAGACCGCATCGTTGGGAACGAAAGCCGATCGGGTTTTCAAAGGGTTAAAAGATCAGAGCACACGCCTTCATTTCAGTTTCCCACCGAGCTCAAGCCCGTAATTATACGCACGCTCGAGTTCTCCTTCAGCTAAAGGGCCTTTCAATTTCAGGACGGCGGCGCTCAGGGGTTCCGCAACGGGCTTTAACCCGACATTTTCCAATAGCGCGTGTATTCTTTGCGCAGATTGAGGCTCTCCTTTGTCCCTGAAGCTTAAGATGCCAGTACCGAAAGCCGCGAAAGGTCTTCCCTCAAATTTCCCTGAGATTTCCCTGGCGATGAAACGCCTGATCTTTCGGGAAGCGTTTCCGGTTCTCGTGGGTGAGCCTAAGACAAGGAAATCGTGGTCGGGCTGGATGCCTTTTTGACTGGAGCGCGCAACCTCCACCTCAATCCCGGCGTCTTCAAGCCCTTTTGCTATCTGCATGGCGATTTTCTCGCAGTTACCCCAGCGGCTGTCATACGCGACTAATCCCTTCATGATTTCATCTCCAATCCACTTCTAAAATGTTTTTAAGCTTGCCACGTAATTGTAACAGTGAGCGAGCAGAAGTGCCCCATTGTTGGTGACCAGAAAGTAAAACGCGTTTGACTCTCTTCGGATTCATCCGGCTTAAGCGCAAAGTAAAAAGTTTTAATTCGAAAAGCTTTAGGCGCATTTAATTCTCGCAGCCCCGGAATTCTTTTAACCTTCCAACGGGAAGGGATAACCTCTTCTGCAAAGTAAATCGTAAACGCCAGAACCTATGATGAGCGCTTTTCCTCTCGCATCCACAATACTTCCGGATTCCATAACGAACCCATCAAAACCCTGGGGTATATGCACCTCGGCCTGGGTGTTTGGAGGAATGGACACGCGAATGCGAATTTTGTCGCCGTCCAATTGCCAGGCGCAACTTACAAGCCCATAGACGGTCTTGACGGAGGCTTCCGCAAAGGAAAGACGCCCGTCAATTCTTGGTTTTATGATTACCCGCTTGAAACCCGGGCAATTCTCATCCGGGTTGATTCCGGCAACCGATCCAATTAGCCAATCGGCAACGGAGCCAAGCGCGTAATGGTTGAAGGAAAGCATTCGCTCGGATTGAAAAGACCCATCCTCCTTTATGGCGTCCCAGTGCTCCCAGATAGTGGTCGCGCCCTTTCGGATTTGATAGAGCCAGGAAGGGCACTCCCTTTGCAAGATCAGGTCATAGGCGACCTCATCATAACCATGCTCTTCTAACACGCGCATGATAAGCGAAGTTCCAAGCATACCGGTACCGATTCTGTTTCCTTTTCTTCTTATCAGTTCCACGAGACGCAAAGCGGCTTTACGCGCCTTATTACCCTCAAGAAGACCTGAACTTAAGGCAAGGACGTAGGAAGTCTGATTGTCAGGAAAAAGCTTGCCGTCATTTCGTGAAAACAGTTTGTTGTAACTTTCCTTGATCTCCTCATACTCCTTTCGGTAGTGCCGCGATTCCTCCACTTTACCCAGGCATTCCGATATCCGCCACAGTAGGAGAGCGTCCATCGCGTAAATCGCGGTTGGTATCTGGAATTTCGCCTTGAGAATCGAGCGACTGACTCCATCCCCCGGCGCAAGCCAATCACCGTAGTGAAGCGATGCTGTGTAATAGTTCTTGAAGTGTTTCCAATTGGAAGGATTCAGCCATTTTGCCGGACTTAAGAAGATGAAACTGCCCGGCTTTCTCGCTTGCTTTTGGCGGTATGAAAAAAGAGCACGCATCGTTTGGTAATTCTCCTCGAGGGCGCGCCGGTCCCCGTAGTAGACGTACAGATACCAGGGAATGAAAATCGCCGCGTCGCCCCAAGCCACGGATCCGTTGAACAGTTCCTGCATGATGACGCCCGCAATCGCGCGGAATACGCTTAAGTATCCTTTCCTTTGCCCCCTGGCAGATTCAATGAGCCTGTGTTTGTAGGAAAAAGGATTGGGCACGACGACCGGCACCCTGCCCGTCTCCTCCTGAGCAAGCCTTAACTCTGAAAGCCACCTTGAAAGGAAAGCAGCGGAGTCCATCAGCTGACACGCCGCCCGACCGAAAAAGAGTATGTCGCCGGTCCATCCGAGCCTCTCATCTCGCTGCGGGCAATCGGTCGGTATCTCGAGGAAGTTGTCTCTCTGGGTCCAGACAATGTTTTCAAAAAGCCGGTTTATTTCTTCATTGGAACAGGAGAAAATCGCCGTACGCTCAACGTCTGAATGGACCACGCAAGCAGTCAAATCATCAAGTGTGAGTTCCCTGGGATAACCCTCAACTTTTACGTATCTAAAACCCGTGAACGTGAAGCGTGGTTCGAGGTACTCATATCCGCCCGCGCCTTTCAGAATGAATCTATTAGTCGCCTTGGCCAATCTGTAATTCTTGTTATAAAACTCACCCCTTCGGTCCAAAACCTCACCGTGTTTCAGCGTTATTTCGGTCCCCGCGCTACCCCTTGCTCTCATGCGGACCCAGCCCACCAAGTCCTGGCCGAAATCAACAACCGTATGCCCGGAAGGTGTTCTTATGATTTCCTTCGGGCGAATCTCCTGTACTTTTCTCACCGGCACCCCTAAATGAGCTTCGAGTATCGACGCGTCGAAGGGTACCTCTTTGACTCCGTATGAATCTTCAGCCTCAAAACCTGGCCTGCTCCATCCGTCAAGCTCAAGCCTTGCGTCATACGTCTCCCCGTCGAGTATGTCCGACGAGAGAATCGGTCCGGTGAAGTGAATTAGTCACCAGCTTCCCTGACAGATTTTAACATCCTCAACAGCAAGGCAGTCACCTGCCCCCTTGGGTAGACT
>OGCI01000935.1_pt1 | contig 28346 bp, 29 predicted proteins | sample 1570021 | NCBI WGS metagenome assembly OGCI01 (sample SAMN06264664, study PRJEB24512) | hot springs metagenome | isolation source: Hot spring water | place: South Africa: Tshipise | collected 2015-06-21 | reverse complement strand
AGAGATTCAATGGTATTCCCCAATTCTGCCAATTTTCCTGCCTGTAACGTGTTCCCTCCCGTCAACAATCCCAACCCCTGGAAGGCTGCCAGCACGATACGCATCTGGGTGATATCCACTTCGGAAATATTGAACATCATGATGAAGAACGTGAGAAGAAGAGAGGTCATGTCCCCATAGGTAACCATCCAATCCGGAGTACCTTCGGGACACTTTTGCTTCTTCTTCAGCTCTGCCATACGATCCCTCTATTCCTTCCCAGATTCCTGCTTCAAGGATTCCCTCTGCGCCGGCGGCAAGAAGGCAATGAGCTTTTCCAACAAGATTCGAGGGTTGTCTCCCGACTGAATGGAGAGAATGCCTTCGATGATGATTTCCTTTGTCAACGTCTCCATCTTGTCCCGATCTAGGAGTTTTGCGCCGATGGGTATGAATACGAGGTTAGCCATAATGGCTCCGTATAGGGTCGTGATGAGGGCTACGGCCATCCCCTGTCCAATAGAGGATTTATCTTCCAACTTGGCTAGCATGGCTACCAATCCAATGAGGGTTCCAATCATTCCGAAGGCAGGGGCCAATTTCCCCCAGTCCTCAAATACCTTGATGGCTGTCGCGTGCCTTTCCTGGATTTGATTCAGCTCATTGTAGAGAATGCTTTTAATGATCTCAGGATCCGTACCGTCCACCACTAGCTGAACCCCTTTCCGCATGAATTCGTCGTCCAACTCCTGGAGATTATCCTCCAATGCTAAAAGTCCTTCCCTCCTCGCGCGTTCCGAAAACTCAACCAGGATCCGGATAATCCGTTCCAACTCGAGTTTGGGAACTCGGGTTACTATCATAGCAACTTTTACCGAAGCCAGCACTCTGGAAAGGGGATTTGCCACCATCAGCGCGGCAAAGGAGCCTCCAATGGTGATCATGACCGAAGCAGCGTCCCAATAGATCATGGGGGAGGCTCCCCCTAGAAGGATACCGAGAATGATGAAGATGAATCCTGCTGTCAATCCACCTATTGTTGCAATGTCCATCGCACCCTACTCCTCATTCTTGAAACAACCAATCATCCGTCTGTATTCCACGATTTCCTTAAAAATAGACTGGTAGTCTTCCTTGACTACCAGTCTCTTGCCCGAGAGCATGATGAGGGTTGTATCAGGGTTTTCTTCGATATATTCGATCTGATGAGGGTTTACATAGTAAACCTTCCCATCTAATCTGGTTACTCTAATCATTCATCCCTATCCTACCCCTCTTACCTCTTGAGTGTTAAGAGTTCCTGCAGCATCTGATCCGAGGTCTGGATCGTTCGAGAGCTAGCCTGGAACCCTCTCTGGGTAACGATCATGTCGGTGAATTGTTCAGCTAGGTCCACGTTGCTCATTTCCAGTGCTCCGGCTATGATCTTTCCTTTTCCTGCAATCCCCGAAGGAGAGACGTTAGGTTCACCGGAGTTGTTGGTAACCGCATAGGTGTTCTCACCAGCTTTTTCCAGCCCACTGGGATTGACAAAACTAGCCAGGGCAATCTGACCAAGTTCCCGGTTATTCCCATTGGAAAACACACCGGTGATTACTCCAGACTGGTCTATTTTAAAGGCTTCCAAATACCCCATCCCATAACCGTCCTGTTTAAAAGCCTTGGTGGAACTCTTCTCGGCGAACTGGGTAACGGTATTGGTCACACTTCCCACGGTTCCTAGATTCAGATTGAAGGTCTGCCGCACGGGTCCTCCTCCGGCCGGAGGAGTAGCTCCTACCACGTCGAATCCTACCTGTACCTGCAAGGCCCCTTCAGTCAACCGATCCCCTGCAGCGTCTTCTACAGCTAATAGAGTACCCAGATTGCTGAACTCCACGATGAAAGTGTTGGCGTTGTTATTCCCCGGAGCCCCAAGTTCTACCTGGGTGTTGGTGTTCCCCGCTTCTGGATCTACAGTGACCGTTGCGTTCCAGCGATTGGGTTCTCCCGCTCTACGGGCAAAATCTACCCGCAGGGTATGCACGTTTCCAAAGGAATCGTATATATCGAAACTCATCGTCCACGTGCCTTCCCGGATCGCCTCAGGCCCCGCACCGGCGGGTATTTCTGGAGTTCGCTTGTCAAGGTTACAGGCAAGGAACACTTGTTGTGTAGCCTTTGCAGGGTCTTTGCCTCCCACAGGGATTCGCAAGTCCCCAAGGGCTGCAGAGGTATTGATGAAGGTTCGGCCTCCTTCCTCCTGAGCCTGCCATCCCTGTACTCTCATTCCATTGGCAGGATTCACTAGGTGGCCATTTTCATCCAAACCAAAGGCTCCCGCTCGGGTGTACAGGTGTTTATTCCCGGTACGCAGGATGAAGAATCCGTCTCCTTGTATCGCCAGATCCGTCATCACACCTGTTGTTTGCAACGATCCCTGGGTATGAATTGTGTCGATGGCTGCTATGTTCATTCCCAGCCCTACTTGCTTCGGGTTGACTCCTCCCAACTCATCCGTAGGTCGGGCAGCCCCAGCCATACTTTGAGAAATAAGATCCTGAAAGTTTACCCTTCCCTTCTTGAATCCCACCGTGTTCACGTTGGCGATATTGTTACCTAAAACATCCATCCGAACCTGATGGTTCTGAAGACCCGAAACCCCCGCATACAAGGATCGCATCATACCGGCTTAACCTCCCTCACTCCATTACGCGTTTCACTGCGCCGTAATCATAGTATCGATTGTTTACCAATAGCTGCGGTGATTCCCCCCCCAGAACCTCTCGCACCGTCCCACGAACCAACGATTCTCCATCGATGATTTCCACTGTTCTTCCCAACAATCCAATGGCTTGACTGGTCGCTATCAGTCTTGCCACCGATGAAAACTCTTTGTTCAAATTTGTGATCTGCTCCAAAGCGGTGAACTGAGCCATCTGAGCGATGAACTCCCTATCCTCCATCGGTTGGGTAGGATCCTGATGGGAAAGCTGAGTAACGAGGAGTTTCAGGAAATCGTCCTTATCTAGCGTTCGTTTTACCCCTCGGCTCTCTTGAAGGTTTCGGTTGATCCCATCCACCCGCTTACTGAGATCCATCAGCTCGGAACCGGTTATTGCAGATATATCCATACCATTCCCTACCTTTCCTCAAGCGTAGTAATCGACTAGGCGATGTATATCCATCCAACCTCTATCTGCCGAAGGAACCTGTTCGGCTATCTTCGTAGCGTGGACCTGACGGAACTGAACCGGCTCTTGTTCGGTCTCCCTATACTGGGAATCCCTGCCCACGGAAACTTCCAGTTGGGACATCTCGAATCCCTGTTCTCGAAACGCCTGAGCCAACTCACCTTTGTTCTGTTCGAACAGTTCCTTCACAGTTGAATTTTCGACAGTAATATGACCTTCTATTAGCCGATCCTGAAGATGCAACCGAATTCTTACTTCCCCCAATTGTTCGGGTTTAAGGACGAGTCGAATCTCTCCATCCTCTCTGTCTTTCAGGAATACCTGGGCTTGTTGCACGATCTGAGGATTCGCTTTTTCCTGCAACTGCTGCAAGATGGTTTCTCGTGCTAATCCATTGGATCCAGTGGACGGACCTCCCTGCTCTAGAACCTTTCGATAATCTGCGGATACATCCAATCGAAGTTCGAAAGTCGGAAGGTTAGATTCTATTTTTACTTTTTCTCCCTCTCTAGGGAAGAGGGATTCGCTTGTGAAAGTCTGAACTATCTTCTCGTTTACAATGGACTTGGTTCTCGCTTTTCCCTGAACCCCCTCTTTCCCCTTAGTGGTTTCAGATTCAAGATTCTTTGTGCTGAAACCGCCGCGATGGGAAACCGAGTTCTTCCCTTTCTGCCCTGTATTGAATACCCATGTTCTGGGATCTTTTAGGTCCTCTCCTGTTCTCGATTGTTTTTCCATCCCGCCGTTAATAGGCTTCCGAACCTTTCCTTCGCTCTTGACGGCGCCTTCTTTCTTAAGTCTTTCAGTGAGCACCTTCTCTGATGATGGATGTTCTTTTTCTTGACCATCGATTTGAAAAAAACTGTCCGATTTTCGTATTCTTCTTTCTATTAGACCTTGTACTAAATGATTGGATTGTGCCTTTGCGGAAGTCTGCTTAAGGTTCCCTTCAATGGAACGTAGTTTGTGCTTGGCGAGCTCAGATGGTATTCCAGAAGTCAAGGGAGAAGTGAGCCCCCCTCTTGCGAGGGAAAACATGTTAGGGCCCCGCATTAGTGGTTCTTCCCCCCCTCGCCCTTTACCTTCCACCGATTTGGATAGATTGACGGCGGACAAGGATCTCAATAGTTCCGCAAAACCTACGAGGGACTCTGAAAGGGACTTAGATTTTCCCTTTGATTTAAGGGTGCTCTGTGGCTGATCCCCGCCAAGGGCTTGTGATGCGACCCCTTCCCCTCGTGGCACTAAGATCATTCGCTCCTCCTTAGAGTCATCTTCCGTTGAATCGTAGCAGCGCGCTCCGCAGGCATGAGGGACAACCAGAAGGCTACTACCGATTCTTCCCCGGCATTTCGAGCCAACTCTTCCACCATCCGTAAATGCTCGATCATATCCTGATCGTCCATCTTCAATAGAATCGCTACAGCCTGAGCAGGAGGCATGCCCGTAAGGTATTTTGCATTCTGCTCCAGGTTTGCTCTTTTATTTTCGTACGATCTTACCCGTTGATTGAAGGATTTTTCTTGATCCTGCAGAGCTTTTCGCTGTTCCTCCAGTTCAGCCATCTTCTGGTTGATCTCTTTCTCCTTCGCTTTCAACGTTTCTTCGAACCGTCTAAGCTCTTCGGATTGTAGATCCAAGGCTTCCCTCAATTTTCCTAATCTCTCTATTTCTAATAGGTATGTGGTATCAGTTTCCGGCAACTTCGCAGGAGGTTGGATCCCCATCAATCGTAAAATCGGGGCTGCTGCGTTCTTGACATCCAGTATCCCGAGATAATCAAACCAAAGGGCACCTCCAATGGTTAGCACCAATATGAGAAGCACCAACACAATGATTCGGGGTGCTGCTCCTACCTTCCCATAGAGAGCCATCGACTACTCCCTCCCCTCTTCCACCTTTGCCTGTAGCACGAATCGATCCGTTACTTCGTCCATTCTCTTGAACTCTTCCTTCCACTGGGCATCATAGTACTCTTCCCCTTTCTTTTCTTTCAGCTTCTCCAGAATCTTTCGGTCTCTAGAAGCGGATAGATACTGTTCCTGTTTCTTCTTCCGTTCCCTTTCTGCACGGTCAAGTTGTTCCTTTGTCGATCGAAGATCTTTCTCCAACCATGTTCTGTACGCACTGCGGGCCTGTAGATCAGAAAGATCCAATAGAATCCCTCCGACGGAACAGGCAGTATTCTCTTGGATTTCTTTCTTCACATCCTGCAAGTGCCCTTGGAGGGCAATACAGGTTCCCACCGCTCTAGCAAGTTCCAATTCCGAGGTCTTTTCTCGATACGTTCGAATACGGAGAAAAGGTTCCAATCGAAACCTAAACCTCCTCATTCTCGGCCTCCGTTCTTTCTACAGGTCCCTCTAACGAGGCAGCTATTTCTAATAATCTCCTCCGGGTTTCCTCTAGAGGAGCTTTTTCATCGATCCGCTGCATGAGAAAGTCCCGGATGACAGGCATGAGGGTGATGGCATTGTCGATCTCTGGATTCGTGCCTCTTACATAAGCCCCAACATTGATTAGATCCTCTGCTTCGGCATAAACAGCCAGTAAACGACGAAGGAGGGACGAAGCCCGGGCTACTTCCGGAGGCACGACTTTTATGGCCAACCGGGATACCGAACCTAGTACATCCACAGCGGGATACTGAGACCTTTGGGCTAATTTTCTACTTAAGTATAAATGTCCATCCAACGTTCCCCGAACCGTGTCCGAGATCGGTTCATCCATATCGTCGCCTTCCACAAGGATTGTATAGAACCCTGTGATGGTACCTCGTTCTGAGGTTCCGCACCGCTCCAGAAGTTTGGGAATATTGGCGAACACCGAAGGGGTAAATCCCCTCGTTGCGGGTGGCTCTCCTAACGCTAAACTGATTTCCCGCTGCGCCCTGGCGAATCGCGTGATAGAGTCGAACAGGAGCATCACATCCTTTCCTTGATCCCGGAAGTATTCGGCAATAGCCGTGGCCGTATAGGCTCCCCGAAGTCTAGCGAGGGGAGGAGTATCTGAGGTAGACACCACGATGACCGAACGGCTTAACCCTTCCTTCCCAAGATCATGTTCGATGAACTCTCGAACCTCCCTACCCCGCTCTCCAATGAGGGCAATAACGTTCACATCGGCACGGGTGTTCCGCGCTATCATGCCCAAAAGGGTAGACTTTCCAACGCCACTACCAGAAAAAATGCCTAGACGCTGTCCCTTTCCTACGGCCACAAACCCATCGATCGATCGTACACCGGTTTCGATCTGCTCAGTGATAGGTTGCCGGGACAACACATGGGGTGGTGTACGATGAATAGGATAGAATCCATCGGCAAGGATTTCCCCTTTCCCATCGATGGGCTTCCCAAGGGAATTCAGCACTCGACCCAAGAGCTTCTCTGAGACTGGAACCCGTAGGGGTTCACCTTCTGCCACTACCTTGGAACCTACCTCGACCCCCTCTAAATCTTCGAAACACATCAGTTGAACATGGTTCCCTCGAAGACCTACCACCTCGGCTGGCCTATGGATACCTTCAGATTTCACCTGGATCCTACATAGTTCTCCTATCACCGCCATAGGACCCTGAGCTTCCACCAAATACCCCCGCACCTGTTCTACTCGACCAGAGCAGAGAATAGGATCCAGTTTCTCCAAAACCGCCTGGTACTTCTCAAACATCCCTTACCCCCTCGTCGGTACCCAGGGGTTTTTCGGGAATTGGTGCTATTTGCAGGATCCGATCTTCGATTTCCTGCAGTTGTGTGGCTATGCGCGCGTCGATCTCGCCAAAATCCGTTTCTATGATACAACCTCCAGGATCTACCGACGAATCCTCCAATACCGTAATGCTCTTGACATTCTCGATCATGTCTACAATTTCCTTGGCATGCTCGGTAACGAGATTCAGGTCCCTGAGATTGACTCGTATAGTGACATCACTCTTGCTCTTCAATTTCCGTAAAGCTTGCAGTACGTTGTTCATCACGATGTTCTTCTGATTCTCGGAAATCACCTTGACAACTTTGCGAGCGATCTGGAGGATCAAATGTACGATTTGTGCTTCCGACTGGGTGATGATCTCGTTTCTTTTCTCTATAGCTTTCGTAAGCACCACATGAAGGCGTTCGATTACCCGTTCAACCTCTGCTTTTCCCGCCTTCCACCCCTCTTCCCTTCCTTCCTCCATAGCCCGCTTGCGAATTTCCCCTTCTTCTGCTGCTGCCCGGAGTCTTGCTTCGTTCAGGAGCTCCTCAGCTTTCCGTTTAGCTTCCTCTAAAATCCGCTGAGCTTCCTCCTCCGCTTGTCTACGAATAAGCGCAGCTTCCTCGTTCTTTTTTTGCAAGAGTTCGAAGGCCCTCTGCTCTGCTTCCTTTACGATCCTCTCCGCTTCTGCTTTGGCAGAGGTAATCAGTGCTTCCTTTTCCTTCTCCCAGTTAGCTCGGAACAGTTCCGCTTCTCTGCGTAAATCGTCGGCGGTAGGACCTGAATACTCTTCCGCAGGAAGCTCTTCCACTTCCTCTATCTGAGGAGCAATTAGTTCCGGGGGTTTGATCAGCACCCGTTCCTTACTTTGGATAATTTCATGGGGACGAAATACATTCTTGGCCAAGAATCACACCTCCCTCTATACCACCAATTCGTCTTCCCCGCCTCGAGCAACCACGATCTCGCCCTGTTCTTCCAATTTCCGTATGATGGCAACGATTTTCTGTTGTGCTTCTTCCACATCCTTCATGCGGATGGGACCCATGTATTCCATGTCCTCTTTCAATAGCGTAGCTGCCCGTTTGGACATGTTTCGGAAGATTTTGTCCTGAACTTCGGAGTCTACCGCTTTCAGAGCTTTGGCTAGTTCTGCTGTATCTACCTCTCGAAGAACCTTTTGAATAGCCCTATCGTCCAGCATGACAATGTCCTCGAAGACGAACATCCGCTTCTTGATCTCTTCGGCCAATTCCGGATCCTCTTCTTCCAGTGACTCGATGATGGATTTTTCGGTAGAACGATCCACCAGGTTCAAAATATCCACGATACTCTCCACGCCACCCGCTGAGGTGTAATCTTCCGAAGAAAGGGTAGAGAGTTTCTTCTCCAGCACCCGTTCCACCTCCCGCAATACTTCGGGCGATGTCCGGTCCATCGTGGCAATCCGTTTCGCTACATCCGATTGGATCTCGTGGGGTAGACTGGAAAGGATGATGGAAGCTTTCTGGGGTTCCAGATAAGCGAGAATCAAGGCAATAGTCTGGGGATGTTCCTGTTGGATAAAGTTCAACAGATGGGTAGGATCGGTTCTCCGGATGAAATCAAAGGGTCGGACTTGGAGACTCGAGGTAAGACGGTTGATAATATCCATAGCCTTCTGGGAACCCAACGCCTTTTCCAGTAATTCCCGGGCGTAGTCGATCCCTCCTGTAGTAATGAAGTCTTGCGCCATCATCAGTTCTTGGAACTCTGCCAGAACTTTGTCCCTATCTTCCGCATCGATTGTTTCGAGCCGAGCGATTTCGAAGGTCAGCGTTTCGATCTCGTCTTCCCGGAGATGTTTGAATATTTCTGCCGACACTTCCGATCCGACAGTTACCAAGAAAATAGCCGCTTTCTGTCTACCGGTAAGTTCTTTCTTGTGGGTAGTTGTCCCTTTCTTTGCCGCTGGGGCTGCGGGAGCTGGAGCGCTCCCTCCCGTTACTGGTTTCTTAGCCATAGCTTACTCCTCCATCAACCAGGTACGAATAAGCTGGGCCACATCTTCCGGGTGTTCCCTTGCCATATTGATGGCGTTCTCTTGAAGCTCCAACCGTGCCCGCTCTTCCACTGACATCTCCACCTCGGCCCCCTCTTCTTCTGCGGCTCGAAGGGCTGCTTCCCGCATGGCCTGGTGTTGCCGAGCTAGTTCTTCTTCCCGCAAGCGTCTGCGCCGTTCCAATTCTCGGGAAATCAACCTGAAAACGATGAAGGAAACCAGGAGAATTGCAACGGAGAGCATAATATAGAGGATGGTACGTTGCAGTTGGAGTTTTGCCCTGTACTCCCTGTCTTCCTTCTGGTGCTGCGCAGTGCGATCGAACATCACGTTCTGCACAGTAACGGAATCCCCCCTCTCGCGGTTGTATCCAATGGCATGTTCAACGAGGGCCTTAGCTTTTGCAATCTCCGCTTCCGATAAGGGAACATACTCCCGTTCGATGCTCCCATCCTTTCGTAGAATGGCCTCTCCCTTATCATTGTACTTCCATTTCCAGACTCCGTCGATGGCTACGGCACAAGTGACACGCCGAATTTCCCAGGGAGCTTTTTCCTCCTGGATCTTGCGAGTGTTTACTACTTCGTTCTGAATCACTGAATTCTTCGAGTACCTACCCACCATGTTCTGTAGATCTTTGTAGGCCGGTGGGGTTTGTCCTTCCTGTCCAGGAGGGCCTTCGGGATTGAATCCTGTTCCTTCAAACTTCTCTTCGGTAACCTCTTTCGAAAGAGTGATGGATAGTGTCTTGGAACCTTCCATGGCAGACTCGTCATAGGGGGTTTTGGGGTTGTCCGGATTGATCACAATGGGGAAATGCTCTTCCGTGTCTATCTTTTTCTTACTGGTATCGAGGGTGATATCGAGATTGATGATTTGGACTCTGTCCTCTCCATAGATCTGCCTAAGGGCAGCGAGGATAGATTTTTTATACTGGGCTTCCAATTCCCGCGTAGTCTTCATCTCCCGTTTGGCCAATTCCAATCGATCCACATCGGCAAGCCCCGCAAAATCGTTCAACACCAATCCGTTCTGATCCGTTATAGTGATGTTTTCGGGTTTCAACCCTTCCACAGCATACTGAACAAGACGAACGATTCCTTCGATTTTTTTACGATTTTGAGTGATATCGGACCCTGGTTTCGGAGTGATGATGATGGAAGCGGTAACAGGATTACGATCTTCTGCAAAGAGCTTGTCCTCGGGCATCACGATGGTGACACTGGCTGCATCCACATCGTCCAAAGCCGTTATATGTTGCTCCAGACTCCTCGTGATGGCTCGTCGAAGGTTCACGTTTCGTTCAAAATCCGTGATGGTCCACCGTTCCACATCAAAGATTTGCCAGGGATCCGTTCCTTTGGGGATTAGGTTCTCTCGGGCAAGAATCGCCCTAAGTCGTTTCGCAGTCTTCTCGTCGGGAACCAAGATCCGCTGATCCGACGTTAGCTCGTAACGCACCCCTTCCTGATCTAGACGTTGGGTGATGCGGGCCATTTCCTGTTCGTTGGGAATACTCCGATATAGAAGAGGCACCATCGAAGGAGCGCTACTGAGAGTAGCAAGGAGGACCACTCCTCCTATGACTCCAACTAGGACCCCTATGAAAATGAGTTTCTGGGTAACCGTCCATTTCTTCCAGACGGTAGTGATCCGTTCAAGGATCTGTGCCAACAATGGATTCATGTCCCCCTCCCCATGACACGAAGTATGTTACGTCTGATACCTCCTCGCCACTAGCGAGCGGTAATAATATCCCTGTATGCCCGGATTACCCGATCTACCACCGCTTTGGTAATATTCAAGGACATATTTGCCTCGGCCAACGCAATGGTCACATCGTGAACATCCACGGAATCGGGATCCGTTACCAGTCTTCTCGAAAGCTCATCGCTCTTCAATTGCAAATTGTTTACCGTATTTAATTCATCCAATACCATCCCTTTGAAATCCTTCGACTTTGCAGTAGGGGGCGATCCCCTCGAGCCTTTCAAATGTCGAGGATCTGAGGTTTGTAGGAATATCCTATGTCCAATGGCATCCTTGCTTGAAATTTTAGGGTCCATCTCCTTTACCTACCTATTTCTAAGGCTTTCAAGAACATACTCCGTGAACCATTGATCACTGCCACGTTCGCTTCATACGAACGAGAAGCGGCAATCATATCCACCATTTCCGTTACGATATTCACGTTTGGATATTCCACATACCCAGCGCGAGGTCCTGATTTGATCGCGTCGGGGTGTGTCGGATCATAGACCAATCGAGGAGGATCTGCGTAATCCTTCTCGATCTTTACCACTCGAACCCCTTTTCCCACCTCGTTTTCCAGTGCCTTTGGTAAGAAGACGCTCTTCCAATACGGCTGATCCACTCGAGATCTAAAAATAACCCTACTTCGGCGGAAGGGGCCTCCTTCGGTAGTTCGGGTAGTATTGGCGTTGGCAATGTTATCCGAGATCACATCTAAACGTAGACGTTGGGCAGTCAAACCAGAAGAAGCAATGTTAATCGAAGAATACAGTCCCATCTATCCCCCCCTACCGTAGAACAAGGTTCACTTGATTGTAGTAACTAGCTACCACCTGGCTCATCAGTTGATACTGGAGTTGGTTATGCAGAGCGTTCATCGTCTCCTGCTCGATGTCCACATTGTTTCCATTGTTTTTCGAAGTGGTAAGGAAATCTAGCACTTTCCTAGGGCGTACCGTTCGATAGTCCACAGGCCGCTCGAAGGGAATATGCCTTGGATCCTTAAGGAAGGGTTGCAAGTGTTTCGAGGGCACCTCGGACGCCAAGGCAGCCTTCAAAGAGGATTCGAAGTTCACCACCGACCGTTTGAAATGAGGTGTGTCGGAGTTGGCAATGTTATTGGCAATTACATCCCTCCGATACAGACTCACGTCCATCTCCCGATGCAGGATGTCCAAGGTCTTCCTGAAACTGTTCCCTGTAAGCATGGTTAAGCCAAACATCGTTCTATCCCCCTCCTTCTATCCTCGACGGGATTCTCCCCATACCTTAGCGGATTCCAACCTTGATGCCTCCCCTCCACTCATAGGATGTACCTACTCAAGTCTTGATTTTCCATCACATTCCGTAGCCGTTCGTTCACATACTCGGCAGTGATGGGAATCTTTTGCCCTTTCAATTCTGGCGCGTGGAAGGAAACCTCCTCCAACACGAGTTCCATGATGGTGTGTAGTCTTCGGGCACCGATATTCTCCGTTCTTGCGTTTACCTCTGCTGCGATCTCGGCGATTCTCTGGATAGCCGAATCCTCGAATTCTACTTCTACCCCTTCGGTCTTTAGCAAGGCAGTGTATTGCTTAGTTAACGCATTCTGCGGTTGAGTCAGGATTCGCACGAAATCATCCTTCGTGAGAGGATCCAACTCCACCCGAATGGGAAACCTTCCCTGGAGTTCGGGAATCAGATCGCTAGGTTTGGAGATATGAAAAGCTCCGGCAGCAATGAACAGGATATGGGAAGTGTCGATGATCCCGTACTTCGTGTTAACCTTGCTTCCTTCAACGATGGGTAGAATATCCCGTTGAACTCCTTCTCTCGAAACATCGGGTCCCATGCGGTTCCCCTTGGAAGCGATCTTGTCGATCTCATCGATAAAAATGATGCCCATCTGTTCTACTCGTTCCCGAGCAATTTCTGCCACTCGATCCGTATCGATCAACTTTTCCATCTCCTCGTTTAAGAGGATCTCCCGGGCTTGCTTCACCGTTACCCGCCGCTTCTTCTTTTTTCCTCCGAAGATGGAACCAAGACTTCCTAGGTTCAAGTCCATCGATTCGAATCCCGCTCCCGAGAAGATTTCGATGGCGGGAAAGGCAGATTGAGTAACTTGGATCTCCACCTGCTTGTCGTCCAATTCTCCTGAGGCAAGTTTCTTGCGAAACTTTTCCCGAGTGGGGTTGGGGATTTCTCCTTCATTGGATCCTTCATTGTTTTCTGGATTCACCGTCCTCGGAATTCCTGGCAACAAGAGGTCCAGTAACGCTTCTTCCGTTCGTTTCGAGGCTTCTTCCCGCACCTCTTCTTGGAGTTCCGCCTTCACCATAGCTACCCCTACGGACATGAGGTCCCTCACCATGGACTCAACGTCCCTCCCCACGTACCCTACTTCCGTGTATTTGGTAGCTTCAACCTTAATGAAAGGAGCCCCCGTTAACTTCGAAATCCGTCGGGCGATTTCTGTCTTTCCTACTCCCGTAGGCCCGATCATAATGATGTTCTTGGGGGCTACTTCGTCCCTCAACTCGGGAGGAAGCATTTTCCTGCGTATCCGGTTCCGGAGGGCAATAGCAACCGCTTTTTTTGCCTTCGCCTGCCCTACAATGTATGCATCCAGTTCTTCGACGATCTGTCTAGGAGTCATTTCTTCAATTACTCGCTTCATCCAACTTCCTCCACAAGGATGCGATCATTTGTATAAATACAGATCCTAGAAGCTATCTTCAAAGAAGCTTCGGCAATTTCCCTAGCGCTCAACGAGGAAGACTGTAAATAAGCCAAAGCAGCCGCATAGGCAAAAGGTCCTCCCGATCCAATTCCAATCACTCCCTCCTCAGGTTCGATCACATCCCCTGTTCCTGATAGAAGAAACATCTTTTCCCTGTCTGCTACAAGCAACAAAGCCTCTAACCTCCGAAGAACCCTGTCGGTTCGCCAATCTTTGGCTAGTTCAACCGCAGCCCGGGTAAGTTCCCCCCCATATTCCTTCAGTTTCGTTTCAAATCGTTCGAACAAGGTAAACGCATCGGCTGTTGCGCCGGCGAATCCCACCAGCACACGATCGTCGTACACCTTCCGAACCTTTTTAGCGTTTCCCTTCATCACCGTATTTCCCATCGTTACCTGACCATCTCCCGCCATAGCGGTTCGCCCATCCTTTCGAACAGCCAAAATGGTAGTCCCATGTATCTCTATGCCCATCATACCCTCCTAAGATTTTCTCATACCATGGGGATGAGCCCGAATGTAGACGTCCTTCAACGCATCGATCCCAATATGGGTATACACCTGAGTGGTAGATAGACTCGAGTGTCCTAAAAGTTCTTGCACGATTCGAATATCTGCCCCTCTATTCAAGATGTGAGTAGCGAAACTATGGCGGATAGTGTGGGGGCTGGCATGTTTCTGTATTCCCAATTCTTCCATCCTTTTCTTCAGTAGGTAAGCAACCCCACGAGAAGTGAGTTTTCTCCCAAATGCGTTGACGAACAGAGCCGGTTCTTCCTTGTTCCCATACAAGGAAACCCGTTCATCCCTCAGGGGAACATATTGGGCCAGCGCTTCTTGCGCTTTCTTTCCCAGAAAGACAAACCGCTCTTTCTTCCCCTTGCCCAGAATCCTGAATCGAGTCACTCCCCACGTCCATTGGGTTCTCTTCAACGATACCAATTCTGCCACTCTGCATCCCGTAGAATAGAGGACTTCGAATAGGGCATTGTTCCGAAGCTCCAAGAAAGAGTTCCCCTCCTTACTCAGGAACATATCGATCTCTTCTTCAAACAGCACGGAGGGTAGGGTTTTAGCGACTTTGAGTCCTCCCAATCCTTCCAGAGGATTTCGGTCCACCTTTCCTTGGTCCAGTAACCATTGGAAGAATCCCCGGAGAGCGGCAAGGTTTCGGTTTATGGAAGAAGGAGAGAGACCTTTCTGAAATAGGTATCCTAAGTACTGTCGGATGTGAGTAGGATTGAGGCTCCAACCCTCCATCCCCACTTTCCAGGAAAAAAAGGTTTCCAAATCAATCCTATACCCGCGAACCGTAGCGGGCGAAAGAAGTCTAACTTGTGCCAAGTACGTGAGATATCCCTCTAGAAGGGAGTCTCTATTCATGATTCTTCCCCCTCTTCTGCTGAATGGAGGTAATCACAATCCGGATTAATACAGGCCTTATGAGTACCAAGCTTCTTGTCACTCTTTTCAACCAGAAACCATCCACACTTAGGACACTTCGTCTCCAGCGGCTTGTAATAGGTGATGAAATCACAGGCAGGGTAGTTGGTACATCCGTAGAACTCCTTCCCTCGTCCCTTTGCCTTTTTCCTCGCGACGATCTTTCCGTTACACCCTGGACGGGGACAGTCTGCCAAAGGGATCGATTTCGTATTCGTGCAAGCTGGAAACCCTGAACAAGCTAGAAAGTACCCATACCGACCCAACTTCTTCACCATTTTCCGGCCGCAAAGTTCGCACACATAGTCGGTCTCTTCGTCCAAAACTCCTTTGATGGATTCCATCGTTTCCAGAACATGATCCACCTTTTTTCGGAAGGGGAGGTAGAACTCCCGTACCATGCTCACCCATTCCCCTCCATTCTCCTCTATCCTATCCAGCTTGGTCTCCATCTCTGCTGTGAAGTTCACATCGATCACATCGGGGAACGATTTCACCAATAGATCGTTTATAGCCCTTCCCAGCGCAGTTGGTACGAGTTGACGGTTCTTTCGAACCACGTAGTATCGATCTAGCAACACTGAGATGATGGGAGCGTAGGTAGACGGCCTTCCTATGCCCTTCTCCTCAAGCGCCTTTACAATGGTAGCATCCGTATAACGGGCGGGTCCTTGGGTAAAATGTTGCTCTCGAATGAACCGCACAAAGGTCAGCACGTCTCCAACTTTCAAGCTCGGCAACTTTTTCTCCGTTTCCTTGGCGGCGAGGAGATGCAGTACGGCCTGGAAACCTTTCTCGGTCGTTATAGTGTAGGAAGCTCGAAACAGGGCCTCTCCCGCTTGAATATCCACTGAGATCGTTTTCTGTTGTGCCGGGACCATCTGGGAAGCCACGAATCGTTCCCAAATAATGGAGTATAACCGGTGTTGATCCTTGTTCAGGTAGGGTTTCACGTAGTCGGGAGTATACTCCACCATGGTAGGCCGAATGGCTTCATGGGCATCCTGAGCATCTTTGCTTACCGAATAATAGTTGGGAACTTCCGGCACTTTATCTGGATACTCTTTCGATAGGTAGGCTCGTACCTCCTGCAATGCGGTCTGGGAAATACGAGTTGAATCGGTCCGCATGTAGGTGATCAACCCGATTCGATTACTCCCGATATTCACTCCTTCATAGAGTTGCTGAGCGATCTGCATCGTCTTCTTCGAAGTAAAACCGAGACGGTTCGCCGCTGTCTGCTGCAATTGGGAGGTTGTGAAAGGAGGTCGAGGGCGGATGCTTTTTTCCGTTTCCTTCACCTCTTTCACAATGAAGGCTACGCCATGTAGCTTCTTTTCTAAATCTTCCACATCCTGGGAAGACTTCAGTTCCAATTTTCCTTCCCCGTATTTCACGAGGGATGCCAGGAACTGCGTTTTCCCTTTGGAAAGTTCCACATCGAGGGTCCAGTATTCCTCTGGAACAAAGGATTCAACTTCCGCTTCCCGCTCGCAGATCAACCGAAGGGCTACCGATTGCACCCTACCTGCCGAAAGACCATTTTTCACTTTCTGCCAGAGGATAGGGGAAAGATTGTATCCCACGATACGATCCAGAACTCTTCGGGCCTTCTGTGCATTCACCTTGGGAATCGAAATATCCCCTGGCTTTTGCACCGCTTCCCGGATCGCTTGGGGGGTAATCTCGTTAAATACGATTCGTTTTACCTGAATCTGAGGGTTCTTTTTCAGGATGGCATTCTGGATATGGTAAGAGATTGCCTCTCCTTCCCGATCGTTATCTGAAGCGAGAAGAACGTTCCCCGCCTTGTTTGCCGCTACCTGTAGTTCTTTCAGGATCTTCGCTTTACCCCGTACGGTGATGTATTCGGGTTCGAAATCGTGCTCCACATCCACTGCCAACCGTGATTTGGGTAGATCGATCAGATGACCCATAGACGCCTTTACCGTGAATCCAGGCCCCAGATATTTCTCTATTGTTTTTGCCTTTGCAGGAGACTCCACTATCAGCAATGTGTGAACCTTCTTTTCTGCCATTCTTACCTCTTTCGCTCCAATTCTTCTCTGAGCTGTTCAGCCAACCATTGGCCGGGAGCCAGATTTATTGTCCTGGTCTTTTCTGCCGTAGGCTGGGAATCAGCTTCTAGTTTCTGCATTTCTCGAATACCCCAATGAGCCAGTATATCTTTACAGTTTTCAATCGCAGGAGCACCTTCGTCCCCTAACTGTTTGGTGCCGCCTCCTTGCATGGATTCCATTCCCACTCTATGAATAAATAGGTCCCTCCCCTGCTCCAGGGCATAATCCGAGGTAATCAATGCCCCTGAGCCTACAGGAGCTTCCACCACCACTACACCTCGGGAAAGACCGCTGATAATCCGGTTTCGGGCAGGAAAATGATAGGGCAAAGGAGCAGTTCCAGGAGGATATTCCGAAAAGAAGGCCCCTTGTTCCTGGAGAATTCGTTCTCCCAGCTTCCTATTCGAAACGGGATATACGGATTCAGGACCATGTCCTAGTACAGCAATCGTCCTTCCCCCCCCATCCAGAGCGCCTCGGTGGGCTTCTCCATCTATCCCCCGAGCCAATCCAGAAACGATCACCATCCCTAACTGGGAGGCCTCCTTCGCTAACATATAAGCTGATCTTCTGCCTAATCCTGTTGGTTGCCGAGTCCCTACAATGGCAAGGAAGGTTTCATTCCACGTAGGGAGGACGCCACGGTAGAACAGGAGAAAAGGAGGATCGTAGATCTCTTTCAATTGGGGAGGGTAGGAAGAGTCCAAGGGAGTTAAAAGTTGAATCCCCCTCTTCTCCATAGCGTTCAATGCCTTTTCTGCAGAATCCAGAAGGATTGAAGGATCCCAAATCGTATTCTTAGGGATTCTGTGGAACCTTGGTGCCAGGTCAATGGGTTTCAAAGAACGAAACTCATCCACCCCACTCAAGTTCTCAAGGAGTGAGACTCGTTCGGAGAACTTTAGACTCGGAATACTTCCTACCGATAATGCCAACAGTTCCTTCACCGTATAGCTCCCTGCAGTACCTGCTCTTTCAGTTTCCTTGCCTCCTCTCGTTTACTTCCCGCAACCGGTGTATTGATGATTCGGTCATACAAAGCTATTGCCTCCTCGATCTTCCCCTGCGCGAGGAATGCACGAGCTAACAGAAACATGGCACCTACATGTTGTTGCTGTTTCTCCAACAATCTCTGTAACAGAGGAATCGCCTTCGAAGGAGTGCCCAGTTCGAACACGTATAGGACGGACAACCCGTACAAAGCATCCACGTAAGCTCTATCTAATTCTAAACAACGCAGGTAGGATCGCTCCGATTCAGCCAACAAGGTCGCCCTCTCTTCCAAGTTCTGGACTCCCTTTGCCAGTCGGGCTGAAGCAATTCCCCGATAGAGAAACAAACCCGGTTGTTCGGGAGCAATACGAATCGCCTGGTCTAAGGCTTCCAGCGCAGGGCCGAACATCCCTCGGTCCATGTAGGCGAGAGCTAAAAGTCGATAGTAGGTAAGAAGTTTATCCGTTGCCTTGACCTTTTCTTCGACGATGGATCTGTACTTCCTAACTTCTTTACGGAGTTCCTCGATACGAGCATCGGTAGTAGGGGTAGCATAATCGGGTGTTTCCAACTCAAGAAGCTTCTTCACCACGGCATCATCCTGCTTGGAACATCCCATCACCAGAAAGGATAGAATGATGAGGAGGCTCATGGTTCGTTCCTCCTGCCTTCAGCCTCGGATAGGATCGCGGGAGTTGCAGACGCTCCAATTCTATCAGCCCCAGCTTCTATCATTGCCCGCGCAGTTGCATAATCCCGAATTCCGCCAGCCGCCTTCACACCTCGGTTCTTTCCTGCAAGGATCCGGAGCAGGGCAATATCCTCTACCGTTGCTCCTTTGGAGGCGAATCCCGTTGAAGTTTTTAACATATGGGCTCCGGCAAGGATAGCCAACACCCCCCCTAACAACTTCTCTTCTTCTGTTAAGAGACAAGTTTCAAGTATCACCTTTACCAGTCTTCCTTGCGCCGCCTGCACTACTGCATGAATATCCCTGAAAACGGCTGGGATATTTCCCTCTTTTAATAGTCCGATGGGAATTACTGTATCGAACTCATCACATCCTTCTTCCCAGGCAATTCGAACTTCTTCGGCCTTCGTTGAAGCCTCCGTGTACCCCAAGGGGAATCCAATCACCGTACATACCTTTACTCCTGAACCCTTCAGGCGATCTACTGCTCCTCGAACACGATTGGGAGGAATACAGACACTGAAAGTTTTCCATAGGATGGCTTCTTGATAGAGTTTTTCAAATGCTTCTCGAGTAGCTTCAGGTTTCAAAAGAGTATGATCGAAATAAGAGGCCAGGTTCTGTCCGGGTACAGCCCTGCAGGAGGAAACAGGCTCCTTAGGTAAGGAGATCCCCGCTGCTACCAGTTCTCGAGTTACATAGGTGCGAATCTCGTCTATCCGGGTAATGAGTTTTTCCTTTTCCATCAAGAACCTCCTTCACTTCTGGGATGGTAGGCTGCATGGGCTTTCTCCAACAGATCCTGTTCCACATGGGTATAGATCTGGGTAGTCGATATGTCTGCATGTCCTAACAGTTCCTGCACGACTCTGAGGTTGGCTCCTCCCTGGAGCAAGTGGGTAGCAAAGGAATGACGAAGTTCATGAACTTTGCCCTCTAGACCCGCTAGCCTCACGTAATACTTGAATCGTTTCCAAATGCCTTTTCTACCCAAAGGACGTCCAAACCGATTCAAGAAAACTCGGGAGGTAGAACGTCCCCCCTTTCTGTTAAGCAGAACAGGTCTTCCTTGTTCTAGATACACCTTCAACCAGTACTCTGCTTCACCTCCCACGGGAACAATTCGCTCCTTTCCACCTTTTCCCGTAACCTTCACCACCCCTTCCCTTAGATAGAGGGATTCCAACGTCAGATTTGAAGCTTCGGACACCCGCAAACCACAGGAGTAGATCACTTCGAATAGAGAACGGTCCCGTAATCCTTCGGGGGTCTTGGTGTCCATGTTTTGTAAGATTCTGTCCACTTGAGGTAGTGAAAAAACCTCTGGAATCCGCTTGGGAACTTTGGGTGTTTTCAGGGCTTTCATGGGATTCTTCGAAATAGTCCCTTCTCTCACCAGAAAACGGAACATTCCCCTCAAAGTACTGAGGATTCTACAAATTGTCCGTTCGGTGATCTTCCCTTCCTCCTGCCTTATTACAAGGTACTGAGAGATCAGGGAAGGATCAACTGCTTCAATTGTCACACCCTTTTCATGTAGAAACTGAAAGAAACCCTTTAGTTCTCTCTGGTATGTGTCTACCGTGGCAGGAGAAAGATTCTTCTCTACCCGCACATAATCCAGAAACGATTGAATCTGTAGAGAGTTCCGATCAGTTTCCATTCTTCCCACCGGATGCTTTTCGATATCGAAGGACTGCCGGAATCCCCAGCTCATCGTCTTTGTACATTTCTTCGGGAAAGAGATCTTCCGTCCCCTTGGAAGGTTTGCCACTTGTTAATTTCACCCATTCGTCGAGGGAAATATAATCGGATTTCTTCGTTTTCTCTCCTTCTTCCCCATGAGCTTTCTGTGAATGGCTTCCACTGGACGGAAAGCCTGTGGCAATCACGGTGACTCGGATCTCGTCGTCTAACGTCTCATCGATCGTGTTTCCCGCTATGATCAACGCATCCTCGTCCGCGTTAGCCGTGATGATGCGGAGGATCTCCTCGTACTCGCTGAGGGTAAAGTCGTTGCCTCCTGTTACATTCACTAAAATTCCCTTTGCCCCTTCTATATGCGCATCCTCCAGCAAAGGATTGTTGATGGCATTGGTGGCAGCATCTACTGCCCGATTGTCCCCATGCCCAACACCAATTCCCATCAAAGCATCCCCTTGACCTTTCATGATGGTACGCACATCGGCGAAATCTATATTGATTTCCCCTGCTTTGGTAATGAGATCCGAGATCCCCTGTACCCCTTGCCGCAGGACATCATCCGCCAGCAGGAAAGCCTGCTTAATGGGAGTTTTTCTGTCTACGATCTTGAGTAAATGCTGGTTGGGAATGACAATCAACGTATCCACCGCTTGCCTGAGTTTCCGGATCCCTTCTTCGGCAAGCTTCATCTTCTTTTTTCCTTCGAACTCGAAGGGTTTTGTCACTACGGCAACGGTGAGAATACCTAAATCTTTCGCAATGGAAGCGATTACAGGCGCCGCCCCGGTACCCGTGCCCCCTCCCATACCGGCTGTCAGGAACACCATATCCGCCCCTCTGATGATGTCCTGTATCCGTTCCTTATCTTCTAGAGCGGCCTTTTCTCCGACCTCTGGTATTCCCCCCGCACCTAATCCACCGGTTAGTTTTGTACCTAAGGGTAACCGAATATCTGCTCGGGAGTTCTGCAAGGCCTGGAGATCCGTGTTCACCGCAATGAATTGTACGTTTTGCAACCCCACACTGATCATGCGGTTTACGGCATTACTCCCCCCCCCTCCCACACCGATCACTTTGATGATCGTTGGGCTTGCGCCACTGTCTTCGATAAGTTCTATAGTCATGTTCCCCCCCCATTTTAAAAATATCTATTTTTATTCAAAGAAATTGCGGAACCATTGTCTTAGGGAAGACAGCAACTTCCCTTCGGTTCTCTCCTTAATTCCTCCTTCTTTTACTGCAGGCAGCACATGTTCCGCGGCGAACATTACCAATCCTACACCCGCCGCATATTCGGGGCTTTGGTATTCGCCTACCAGTCCACCAAGATTTGTCGGCAATCCTACTCGTGCGGGATACCCGAAAATGTCTTGAGCGAGTTCCGCTGCTCCTGGTAAAAGAGCACCTCCTCCAGTGAGCACCACTCCCCCACTCAAGCGTTTACTGTACCCTTTTTTCTCCACTTTCTCGCGAACCATGGAAAAGATCTCGGCTATGCGAGGTTGGATAATGGCACATATGTCCTTTCTTGATACAGCTAGAGGCGGCCTTCCCCCGAAACCAGGAAGAATCACTTCTTGTCCTGGTTCGATGAGAGAAAAATGGCAGCAACCTGATTCTTTCTTTATCTTTTCCGCATTATCCACCGGGATCTTCAACATAATGGAAAGGTCGCCAGTAACCTGCGCACCTCCAATGGGTAACACGTTGGTAAAATAGGGAGCTCCATCCAGATATACTATGAAATCCGTCGTTCCGCCCCCTAAATCGATCAGTAGAGCTCCCAGCTCTTTTTCTTCTCGCGTCAACACCGCTTTGGCTGCGGCTAGGGATTCCAAGATGATTCCATCTACCTTCAAGCCGGCCCTGTTGATGCACTTGACCAAGTTTTGAGCAGAAGTCACCGATCCTGTAATGATATGGACTTCCGCTTCTAAGCGAACTCCGATCATATCCAAGGGGTCTTTTATACCCCCTTGGTCGTCCACAATGTATTCTTGGGGAATTACATGGAGCACTTCCCTATCCATGGGAATCACGATAGCCTTCGCTGCTTCGATCACCCGATCCACATCCGACTGTGTGATCTCTCTTCCCTTTCCGGTTACCGCTACCACCCCTCTGGAGTTGATTCCTTCAATATGCCCTCCGGAGATACTGGTGTATACTGTATCGACCTCCCTACCAGACATCAACTCGGCAGCTTCGACAGCGGATGCAATAGATTTGAGGGTAGACTCGATATTGATCACCACTCCTCTACGCAAACCATAGGAAGGGCTTCGCCCGATTCCTGTAATTTCTAGAGATCCTTTCTCGGTTACCTCCCCGATAACCACTGTTACCTTCGTGGTCCCGATATCGAGGCCTACCACAATGTTATCTACCGGCAATCGTGCCTCCCCTCATCCGGTACAGGATGTTCCCTGTTCTAAAATCTATTTCTTCAACCTTGTCAAGTAGATGCTCTTTCTGCATGACATCTAATACCATAAGAGCCGATTTGAAAGTTTCGGTTGAAAACTGATGCCCCATTCGAACAGGCACAGGATACTTAATGGGGTAAGCGATCAGTTCGTACGTGTCTTCTCCCTTCTTGACGATTCTAAACTCAGAAAAACAGTTCAAGATTCCTGATTCTTCCAAGCGAATTTCCACAATCGTTCGGAGTATACGGGTTAGCACAAAGGGAAACTTTACACCTTCTGTAGCTCCTTCGATTCTGATCCCTGTGAAGATCGGTAAAGAAGTGTCCCATTCCCCTTCTTGGGGTGTAAACAGATTGAGTTCTTCGTCAAAGGCAAATACTTGAGTAGATACGTCATGTTCCATCAGAGCTATCCCTATCGGCTTTCGAGTTTCAATGGTGATCGTTACCTTATTAGGAAATACCTTTTCCACTTTAGCCGATTTAATCCAGGGCACTGTCTCCAACCTTTTTTTTAGGGTTGGGGCATGTACCCTATGGTAAGGAACAGGACCTTGGAGTTGAGTAATTCTTAATATTTCCCCTTTGGGAATTGCGGAATCGCTCTTGACGATCACGGATTCCACCAATAATTTGGGGGCAATGACGAATTGGTACAGTAGTTCTCCCAACCCTATGCCAGCAAGAATTACTAGGAAAACTCGAATGGAGCGGTGTAGCCTTCTTTGAGGCCTTGTGAAACTCTCTGTTGTATACAACACGTAATCAGCCATTACAATCCTCTTCGTTCTGGACGTACTTGTCGGGAAAGATTCAAAAGAAGTCCACACATGATCAGCGAGATCAACAAGGAGGATCCTCCCGAAGAAATAAAGGGCAAAGGTATTCCCGTGGCTGGAACGATTCCGGATACCACGGAAAGGTTTGTCAACGCTTGAATTAAGATGGAGGAAGTAAGTCCGAAGGCAAGGTACCTCTCATAGGAAGAGTTCATCGAATAGGCTATCGCATACCCTCTTGCTGCAAAAGTAACAAACAACCCAAGAATCAATAGTATTCCAATCCACCCTAACTCTTCCCCGACCACTGCTGCAATAAAGTCGGAATGGGCTTCGGGAAGTCCTCCTAATTTACGCGTTCCTTGTCCAATCCCAATTCCCCAAAAACCACCCTTCAAAAGAGCGTTCCGGGCAGCAAGTACCTGAAATCCCGCTCCCGTAGGATCCAAGCCTGGATTCAGGAATGTGAGAAGTCGTTGCACCCGATGTTCCTTCGTGAACAGTAGGTAGATCCCAATGGGAGCGATAGTGAGAAGAAAAATAAGGAGGTAACGTATAGGAACACCTGCCACATAGAAACAGACAAAACCTAGTAAGAACAGAAACGCTGCGGTGGAGAAATCGTTCTGGAGATAGGTCAATGCGCTGAGTACAAGGATCACTACCGCAGGAGGAAGAATCGAATTCAACGGATCATCTAGTCTGTCCTGTTTTTTTTCCAATATGAAAGCTAGGTACAACACTAAAGCTAGTTTCGCTAGTTCGGATGGTTGGAAGGAAAGTCCAAACAGAACGATCCATCGTCTAGCTCCCAAGAGCTTTGGAGATACACCTGGGATTAAACAGACGGCCATTAGAGCGAGGGATGCAAGAAGGACGTAGGGAGTAATTCGTTTGATCCATTCCAAAGGAACTTTCATGGCAAGGACAGCGAACACCCCACCCACCCCTACCCACAGGGTCTGACGCCGTACGAAATAGTAGGGATCCTTGAATATGGTCAGTCCTCTATGGTACGAGGCTGAAAAGAGCATCCCCAGGCCTAACCCCACGAGGAGTATCAAAGTAGACACGAGAAGAGTATCTACCTCTTTGGTTTCCTGTTTCTCTAGGACGAAGGCATTCCTCATCATCATTGTATCTTCAATGTGGAGAGGCTCAAAATCAAAAACAGGCCTCCCAAAATCCAGAAACGTACCACCACCTTTACCTCTGGCCATCCTTTCAGTTCGAAATGATGGTGTAAAGGTGCCATCAGGAATACCCTTTTTTTCTTCCACTTGAAATATGCTACTTGAATGATGACCGAGGCTGCTTCCATGACGAACACTCCCCCAATCACCAGAAGTAGTATTTCCTTCTTCACGATAAGGGCTAAAGTTCCGAGAATCCCCCCCAGGGCGAGACTCCCCGTGTCTCCCATCATGACTTCAGCGGGGTGCGTATTGAACCATAAGAATCCGACTGCCGCCCCCACATAGGCAAGACAGAGAATCGCCAGCTCCCCTGTTCCAGGAAGATAGGGAATCTGGAGATAGGTTGCGTAGTCTTGCCGGCCGGATAGGTAGCAAATTACCGCGAAGGCGATTCCTGCCATAATCACTAATCCGGTGGCTAAACCGTCCAAACCATCGGTAAGATTCACAGCGTTGGAGAAGCCTACTTGTAGAAGCACTGCAAAGGGGATCCACCACCATCCCAGATCCAAAATGGGTTCTTTGAACATAGGAATATAGAGCTGGGTAGTGTACGGATTTCTGTTTACGAACAGGTACACCGCTACCGCAGTGGCCACGGCAAATTGTCCCAAAAGCTTCACCCGAGCAGGGATCCCGGCCGAGTTCTTACGGAAAATCTTCAGAATATCATCGATAAACCCTACAGCCCCAAATCCCAACGTGCAGAAAAGCAAGATCCAGGTGTATCGATTTCGAATATCTTGCCAAAGGAGTAAGGAAATCACAATGGAGAAGATCATCATGATTCCTCCCATGGTGGGAGTCCCGGCTTTCGAAAGGTGAGTCTGTGGCCCATCGGTCCGTATGGATTGTCCAGCTTTCAACTCCCGCAGGAGTTGGATGATTTTCGGACCGAACATGAAAGCAATTAATAGAGAGGTTACCGCTGCATACGCAGCTCGAAAGGTGATGTATTGAAAGATGTTGAAAGGCGTGAACACCTTGACCAGTGGATAGAGGAACTCTTTAAGCATGCTCTCCCTCCGTATGATGGGGAACGATATAGTTTACCACCCGTTCCAGTTCCAAACTCCGGGATCCTTTGATCAATACGAGATCTCCTTCTTTAAGGAAGTCTTTCAATTTTCTACCAAGGACCTCGATCTTCTGTTCTAGGAATACAGGAAGCCGATTGGCGGAACTTTGCAACAGTTGGTATACTGTTTCCATCGCTTCTCCATATAAGAATACCCCATCTAGGTTCTTCCGAAGGATCCATTCTCCCAATGTCCTATGAGCTTCTCCTTCGAACGATCCCAGTTCCTTCATCGAGCCGAATACCCCGATCCTTCGCCCCGGCCATTCGATTTCCTGAAAGAATTCCAGAGCCTCCTGCATAGAATTGGGATTTGCATTATAGCAATCGAGTAGAATCGTGATTGGGCCTTCGATGATCTGGCTTCGACCAAAAAGGGGTTTCACAGATTCTAAACCTGCCTGTATCTCTGAGTTCCCGACCCCCAATTCTTTACACACCGCGATGGCCGCTAGAGCGTTCCTCAAGTTGAACCTTCCAATCAAAGGGAAGCGAATTCTCTTCCCTTCCAACTGAATTCCCCATCCCTTTAAACCTAAATTCTCTGCCCCCTCGTATCCTGGAGTAGTCTTCTCCCCAAAAGTCTTTATCCTAGCTTTCACTCCTTCCTTTAAAAATGAAGCAAATGACTCTTCCTCGTAGATAAAACCAACCCCTCCACTAGGCAGACTCAATAACAATTGTTTCTTTTCCGCGGCTATTGCTTCTTTCGAGCCGAGGTTTCCTATATGGGCAGTTCCTATGTTAGTAAGAACTCCTATTTCCGGCTTAACGATTTGCGCCAGGGCTTGTATTTCGCCTGGATGATTCATGCCCATTTCAAATACAGCCCAACGATTCTCATCCTGCACTTCAAATACCGAGAGAGGAAGGCCTATTTCGGAGTTCAAATTGCCCCTGTTCATGAAGGTAGAACTTGTCTGGGATAAGATCGCTCCCAGGATTTCCTTCGTGGTCGTTTTTCCATTGCTACCAGTAACCCCGATCCTATGGACTTTTTTCTTTCGTAGGTATCCTTCGGCCAACCTGTGGAGAGCTTCGAGGGGAGATGGTACAATGATATAAGCTCCTCGATATTTTACTGCATAACTCTGGAGGGAATCCTGATTGAGACTCCAGAACTCGTCGGCCACAAATGAAGCTTTTCCTCCCTTGGAAAATACTTCCTGAATGTAGTAGTGACCATCTGTCCGTTCCCCTTTCAATGGAACGAACAAGCATCCTTTCGAAGCTTGTCTGGAATCAGAAATCACAGAAGTGATCCCCCCCTGCTCGGTCAGAGGAAGATAGTAAGGGTTCCCCCCTACGATTCTCACGATCTCGGTAAACTGGAAAAGCGCCCTACCCATCGGTGTTCTTCCCCCCTGATGAGGGACGGATTTCTATATATGTATCCACAGAAGGACGTTTGAGACCTAGTGTATTTTCTGCCAACGCCCGTATTCTAGCGGGAAAATTCAGAATGGAAATCGCAATGATCTTGCGCTTGTTTTCTTCAATCAGTTCAACCTGGTCCATCTCTATCTTTCGTATCTCCTTTCTCAATGTGGCAAAGCGAAAAGACTGCCATGTGTTGAGAAAAAACAAGAGGGGAACAAGGGCAATAGCTCCAAATCTCAACCAATTCCTTAGCTTTTTCATCTTAATTTTAACCTTCCTCAGAAATCTTCTCTATTACCCGAAACTTAGCACTTCGCGAATGTGGATTGTTCTGTACTTCTTCCTCCCTTGGTTGGAGAGGCTTTCGGGTAATTTGTAGAGCAACTCCCAAGTGCTCAGTTCTAGGAATCGGCACATTGACCTCTTTCATAGAGGATTTACCCTTCTTCTGGAAGAAGTGTTTTACGATTCTATCTTCCAAAGAATGGAAGGAGATTACCCCAATACGCCCTCCCACTTTTAGAACCCGAAAAGAACGTTCTAGCCCCCTCTCTAACCGTTCCAACTCTCTATTTACAGCAATTCGCAAGGCTTGGAAACACCGGGTAGCTGGATGAATCCTCCCATACCGGTACCGAGCAGGCACGGCATCCCAAATCAGGTCTGCCAGTTCTTTCGAAGTTTGTATAGGAGTCCGCACTCGAGCGTTCACAATGGCTCGAGCAATCCTTTTTGCAAACCGTTCTTCTCCAAATCGATAGAAGTAGGTGCTCAGTTCGTCGAAAGAAGCAGTATTCACGATCTCCATTGCCGTTCTGCCTTCTGTATTACCTAATCTCATATCTAGCGGTTCATCCCGAAGGAAACTGAACCCCCGGCCGGATCGTTCATAATGAAAAGAAGAAACCCCTAAATCAAACAGAACTCGATCCGGCCGTTCGTTCAGTGGGTACCGAGAGAAAAACTCATCGAACCAACTCTCGATCCCCTGGAAACGGTCCCCAAAATCGCTAAGACGGCTCCGGGCTATTTGCAGAATGGTCCCGTCTGCATCCAGTCCGACTACCCGGAGATCTGGGTATGCGTTAAGGAAGGCCTCAGTATGACCACCCTCTCCCACCGTGCAATCGATCAACAACGATTTGCCAGCAGGGGGGGCCAGAAACTGCAGCACCTCTTCCTTCATAACCGAGGTGTGTACTAATTTCATC
>OGCI01000933.1_pt1 | contig 28371 bp, 20 predicted proteins | sample 1570021 | NCBI WGS metagenome assembly OGCI01 (sample SAMN06264664, study PRJEB24512) | hot springs metagenome | isolation source: Hot spring water | place: South Africa: Tshipise | collected 2015-06-21 | reverse complement strand
GGGACGCCGGAAGGAACTCCCGAAGGTGAAGGCGAAGAACCTTGTCAATATGAAGGGATTATAAATAATCCAGCGACAGGACAAGGCCCGGTACTTGTTACAACATTAATGAATGCAAGTTCTCAATTGGCGACGCTTTTAAATATGTTAGGGATGGCAAGTTGGTTTAATTGGGATATCGAATACTTAGAGCAAGTAATTGCGATGGTTCGGCCTTATCCGGGAGATGGTTTGAAAGACTCTTGGAGTATGGCATTGCTTGAGTATTGTCTATGCCATCCCAATTTCCGCGCAGACCTCGACATTCCGGAAGATTTTGATTACAATAAGTTACTATTTACAAATGATTGCACATGGTTGGCTATGAATGTTGACCCCATTTTTGCTGCATTACCACCTTTAGTTGGAGATGTAATGGCGGGTCTTTTAGGGTCGAGTGTAGAAATGAGGACAACCTGGAATGCTCTGTTTTTAGCAGTGACGGGTGGAGCATCCGGATTACCAAGTGTTAATAACTATCGGATATACGGAATGTCTAAAGCAAATGATGGGGCTATCGCCGCAAATGGCGACCTCGATGGAGATGGGAAAACCAACTTACAGGAAGCCCAGGAGGTAATTGCTGTAGGTGGGGGTATGGAACTATTCGTGAGGGCGGCTACCGACCGTACCAATATGTGGCCCGGCAACCCTGAAATTCCTGTTGGAACCATTGCCACCTTGGGTGTGATTACAGGAATTCTTATTGCGGGCGGTTCTGTTCTAATTATTCGTAAAAGAAGGTCCGCAGAATAGTCTTGTTGTTAACTTGAAAAGAAATAGGTGCCCGGTTGCTGTGATACCGGGTGTCTATGACTTAAATATTAATGAGAAAGGAGAGTGTTATGAAAAAAAGAAAAGGGTTTACCCTAATTGAACTCCTTGTCGTAATTGCTATCATCGGTATTCTTGCGGCAATTTTATTGCCGGCGCTTGCTCGTGCTCGCGAGGCCGCTCGCCGTTCCAGTTGCCAGAATAATCTTAAGCAAATGGGCTTATCTATGAAGATGTATGCTAACGAAGCCAAAGGGGAAAGATTCCCCACAGTCAGTGTGGCCGGAGGAGATAATTGTAATAATATTGGTATTGATTTTATGTGGTGGGGTCCCCAATTGTATCCAGAATATTTATCGGACCTGAATGTTAATGTATGCCCTTCCGATTCGGATGGTAAACGTGCTTTTACGGATGGACGCTGGCATTGTGGAGGGAATCCGGATAATCCCATTTGTCCATGTCGGATTGATGCGCTATCTTACATTTACTTATGTTGGGTCGTTCGTGAAGAAAACTATATGAACCCTGGTATGGATGCCAACGACCCGACAGTACCGACAAACCAATTCCCGTTGACTTTTGTGTCACCATTTTTCTTACAGGCATTAGGAAATGTTGTTGGTCAAGCAAATTCTGCTCCGGATGCCAGTACTGCAATGGGAATCATAGATAAAGACCTACCGATAGTGGATTCAGGTGGTCAGGTAACAAGTACGATGTATCGTCTCCGTGAAGGAATTGAAAGATTCTTAATTACGGACATCAACAATCCTGCTGCAAGTACAAAGGCCCAAAGCGAAATATCGTTTCTGTTTGATGGATTAGAAACGACTCCGTCTGATTTTAACCACATTCCCGGGGGAGCAAATGTTCTGTATATGGATGGACATGTACAATTCCTCCGTTATCCGTCTGAACACCCTGCAAATCGTGTATTCGCATCCATAATTGGAAACATAGACCAGTTATTGTAAAAAAATTAGAACATTAAAAATACTAAGGCTACCTTCAAAAAAGGTAGCCTTACATATATTGAATAAAAAAACTTTGATTTATATAATATAATAAAAAAGAATTCTTTTTAAAAATTATGTTTATGTAGATAGAATAATAATTGGAAAATTAATATGGAAGTGAAAGAAAAGACGCGAGAACTTTTAGAAGATATTCTTACAGAGCAAGCCATTGATATTATCAAAAATCTTGATTTAGGTGTGTATGTTGTTTCTCCTGAGAGAGAAATTTTATTCTGGAATAAAAAGGCGAACGAAATAGCGGGCTATGTTAATGATGAGGTAATAGGAATTTTTTGTCAGGATAATTTACTGCGTCATGTTGATGATAATGGAACAGAGTTATGTGTTCATGGTTGTCCATTGCTTGAAACGATTAAGGATGGCCAAATTCGCGAAGCACGGGTATATTTGAGGCATAAATCGGGCTATAGATTGCCTGTTAGAGTAAAAACAATACCTGTGAAGAAGAATAACGAAGTAAAAGGTGCTATTGAGTTTTTCCAAGAGGATTCAGAAGAAATAAATCTGTTGGATGAACTTCGTAGAACACGAGAGAAAGCCTTGATATGTCCTTTAACAGAAATTGGTAATCGCAGATATACAGAACAGATACTTGAAGACCGGTTGTCAGAGATGAAGCGGTTAAATAGTAAATTGGGGGTGTTTTTTATTGATATTGATGATTTTAAAAAAATCAATGACACATACGGACATCCTGTTGGTGATATTGTGTTAAAAATGGTGACTCGCACATTGGTAAGTATTATGCGTCCATATGACTTCGTAGGACGGTGGGGCGGAGAAGAAATTGTTGCGATAGTTCCCCATATAAAGAAAATAGAATTATTTGATTTAGGTGAGCGATTTCGGAAATTAGTTTCAGCAAGTAGCATCAAAATAGCACAGGGGCGATTGGGAGTTACAGTTTCTATAGGTGCGACAATTTCTCATGAAAATGATACCGTACTTTCCATCATTAAACGAGCAGACCAGCTGATGTATGAAAGTAAAAGAAATGGCAAAAATAGGGTGACAGTTTCTACGGCCTAAGGGTGCTATCCTCTAACTTCTATATGGTGTTTTTTCTCTGCATATTGTAATGTATCAGAGTAGTCTTGGGGGTTGATAGCCTTACCATCCTTTAAGATTTCTAAATGGAGATGGTTTCCTGTTGCCCTCCCTGTGGCTCCCACACTTGCTATTTGAAGGTTTGTGTTGACCCTATCCCCTTCACGAACGAGATTTTTTTCGTTATGTGCATAAAGAGAGACAGTTCCATCATCATGTATTATTCGGATGTAGTTCCCATAACTTTTGCTAAATCCCGTTTTTTCTACAACTCCGGGTTTAATTGGAAAGATAGGACTTCCCTTAGGAGCTGCAATATCTATGCCTTTATGGAAACTTCGCTTCCCGGTAAAAGGGTCATTTCGCCAACCAAATTGTGATGAAATTCGTGTTTGGGAGGGAACTATGCAGGATAAGCAATTACGAATGGTTGTATTATTCTTTTTTAATCCCTGATTAAAATTCTTATTAACCTTTGAAGAATAATTTGTTTTTGTCGGTAAAGGTTGTATTCCATTAACACTATTTTTTATCTCCGAAATTTTAGGGTATGGCAAAATGGTAGAGGCGACTAGAATATTTGATGATTCTTTAGAAAGAAGTTCGGAATCCATGTTGTTAAGAAAGATGTTTAAAAAAGAGTTATTTTTCACAGTATGTAACAAGGATAAATTATAAAATGAAGTATATGGATTCTTCTCTATAGTATGATTTTTTTTGTTTTGTAATATTGCATGAACTCGATACATTTGTTCAAACCTTTGCATTGTTTTTTGATAAGCAAGATATGTTCCATCTATTAAATATTTGTAAACCTTTGATATTCGGGATATTGCAAATTACAAGGGGATTTTCCTGGTAATTTTTTACTAATGAAAGGAAAATTTTTCCAGTAATAAGTTATCTTTTGATTAGAGTTTTTACAGATTATCGGTGGAAATTAAGCAAGAAGCACAGAGGGGATTGTTGGAAAAATCGCCACGGATAAAGTCCTGACGAATTTTTACAGCATGCGGAGAATTCCAAACTTCGTAAATAGAACTTTCAGAGACATTTCCTAAAACCATTTTCTTGAAATAGTCCGTGCAACATAAAACCATGTCCCCGTTATGAAGGATATAGGCTTGTTTGAATAATCGAGTGCAACGATTGAAATGGACTGCTTTCCCGGGAAGCAATTGCCGAAAAGCAGAGGTATTTCCACCTCGATTTTCCAATGCAGTATATTTTGAATTTACACCTAATTTTTTCCAATAGTTCACTGCTTTATCTACATCAATAAGGTTTGTTTTCACCATTGTTATAGTAATTTTAAGTTTTGGACAATATTCGTTTCGTTTTTGTATTAGATGCTCTACATTTCTCTTCGTCTCTTCAAATTTCAAATTACCTCGCATAGTCTGTTCATAAGAGTCCTTCTCAATCCCTTGCATAGATATGAAGATATGGTGAAAAGGATTGTCTTTAATCAAATCATCAATAATATCAGGAGTTAACTTGCCACCATTAGTTGTAATGATAATTCGAGAGTTTGGAATTATTTTCTTTATATATCGTGAGCGTTCTAAAATTTTGGGGTCTAAAAAAGGCTCATTCATCAAATAAGGACTAATACGATGAACGCAATGGTATTGTGCTATCTCGTGGACAATTTTATTAAACAATTCATCAGTCATACTTCCCTTAGGAACATGTTCTACACTAATTGGGTAAGGGCAAAAAATACAAGCACCGTTACAACCTGTTCGTGTTTGGATTTGAATTGTGGTTGGAAACTCTGGAACTTTGCGGAATAATAGTGTTTTTAATTTATCAGCCCACCCCCTTTCATCAGTACCTTTAATATAAAAACTTTTTTTCCATTGTTTTATAAATTGATTCATTGATCCTTTTTCCTTTTTAGGGTAGACCTAAATATTATAACGAAATTTGTTCAATTGAAAGTCGATTGAGAAACCATTTCTTTGCAATTATTACTTGTGTTTGAAAATATCTTTCTTAATCTCTCTATATATCATGTTTATATATGTTACTGAATATATTACTGATACTTATAATTTTACTTTTATTTCATTGTTATTTTTTTTTGTATTATTCACAATAACTTTACATTTATTATAATATGTATTATTATATATTTGTAGTGAAGTAAATATATATGGGTTTACTTATATATTTATTATTTAATTATTAATAACTTTTTATTTGGAGTAATCAATATGTTAAAAAAAGGATTTACTCTCATCGAACTGCTGGTCGTGATAGCCATTATTGGTATTCTCGCGGCTATCCTTTTGCCAGCGTTGGCTCGCGCACGTGAAGCGGCGCGACGGTCTTCATGTCAGAATAATTTGAAACAATTAGGCCTTGTGATGAAGATGTATTCTAATGAGGCCAAAGGGGAAAGATTCCCTACCATTCAACTATGGCGGAGTGACCCTGCCATGCTAGATGATTGCAATCGTCGGAATTCTGTGGAGGTTTTCTTTAATGCGAGGACTGTATATCCAGAATATCTTACGGATATAAATGTAATGATATGTCCGTCCGACTCGACTGCACGGACTAATGTCATGGTCAACGGCGTATGGAACCGAAATGGGAACCCTAATTTGGATGAAAAAAATCCGTGTCGTTTTAATGCGGAATCATATAATTATTATGGCTGGGCGATTATGGATGCGGATATGGTTTTGCCCGGGCAGGATGTAAACGACCCTGCAATTAATGAGTCAAATGCTATGAATTATTTTAACCCGGACTTCTTAACAGCTATTTTGACGATACTTAATAATGGGTATGCTAACTGGGCAACTAATGGAGATGCCAGTCTGCTGGATTCGGATGCAAAACAGGGCACTGTTACGGTATATCGGCTTCGTGAAGGGATTGAGCGGTTCCTGATAACGGATATTAATAATCCCGCCGCTACAAGTAAAGCCCAAAGCGAAGTTTGGATTTTATCAGATGATGTAAATTCACAGCCTGAATATATGAACCATGTTCCGGGGGGTGGAAATGTTTTGTATATGGATGGACATGTAGAATTTATCCGTTATCCGGGGAAAAATCCGGTTTCCCGTCTATGGGCTTGTTTCTTAGATAGCCAGACAGGTGGCGACTAATAATTATCTACTTTTGCTTGATGTATAAAAGGGTAGGAGTTAATTAAAATTTCTGCCCTCCTGTAGGATTGATAAGAGAAGAGGAGATTGTTTTTCTAATCAAAAGTTATTTTGTTTTAACATTTTTTATCAATCAAATAACTTTTTACATTAACTTTAGTAGGCCTGTCCTGCAATAACACGATATTTGCAGAGTTGGCCTGTTATCATGCAAGGCCCTTCTTCTTCAGGAGCATTAAAGGGGATACAACGAATAGTGGATTTTGTTTCTTCTTTCAATCTTTGTTCTACCTCTGGATTATTATGGTCAAGAAATACACGGAAAAAGCCCCCCTGGTCTATCCGCTCTTTATATTCTTCATAAGAATCAACTGTAAAAGTATTGGACTCTGTTCTCTCTTTGGCTTTTCTGAAAAGATTGTTTTGTATATCAATTAGTGTATTTTCTACTTGTTCCTTTAAGTTATCAATACCTGATGTTATCTTTTCTGCAGTATCTCTTCTTACGAGGACAACCTGTCGGTTTTGGACATCTCGGGGACCGATTTCTATACGCAAGGGTACTCCCTTAAGTTCCCATTCATTAAATTTATAACCGGGCTTATATTGGTCGCGGTCGTCAATCTTATAAAATAGAGGGTCCCATTCTCTTGTGATATTTCGTGTAAATTCAAGCACATTCTGTTCTTCCTCGATACTCCGCCAAATAGGCACAATCACTACAGGTAGTGGGGCTAATTTAGGAGGTATAACCAGTCCTTTATCGTCCGAATGGGTCATTATCATTCCGCCAACAAGACGAGTAGAAACCCCCCAACTTGTGGCATATACATATTTTAATTCTTTATCTTTATCTTGAAATTTTACATCGAACGCTTTTGCAAAATTTTGGCCTAAATTGTGAGAAGTCCCCGCCTGAAGTGCCTTCCCATCTTGCATAAGGGCCTCTATGCAATAAGTATGAACAGCCCCTGCGAATTTTTCCGAGTCGGTTTTCTTTCCTACAATAACTGGCATAGCGAGATACTCTTCTGCGAACCGTTGATATACATGAATCATTCGTAAGGTTTCTTCTTCGGCTTCCTCAAAAGAGGCATGAGCGGTATGTCCCTCCTGCCATAAGAATTCTGTTGTGCGAAGGAAAAGGCGTGTTCGCATTTCCCAACGACATACATTGGCCCATTGATTTATTAGCAACGGCAAATCGCGATAGGAACTTATCCAATCTTTGTAAGTAGCCCAAATAATCGTTTCAGAGGTAGGTCGTATTACTAATGGTTCCTCCAGAGGTTTTCCTCCACCATGAGTTACTACTGCACATTCCGGAGCAAACCCTTCAACATGCTCCGCCTCTTTTTTTAGGAAACTTTCAGGAATAAGCAAAGGGAAATAGGCATTGACATGTCCTGTTTCTTTGAACATGCGGTCAAGGTTTTTTTGGATATTCTCCCAGATACCGTATCCGTTGGGACGAATTACCATACAACCTTTGACGGGACTGTAATCTGCCAATTCTGCTTTTAAGACGATATCGATATACCACTGAGAATAATCTTCAGAGCGTTTGGTTATCCCTTTGCTCATTTCTTTGATCCTTTCCTTTCTGTCTGTATAGAAACAAGTTCATTATTAATTAGATATTATTACTTATTTTTTCGTGGATAGGCCTTATTCATTCGTTGGATAAGTTCTAATGCATTTTTATGGTAGATAGTCCCAACTTCGGGTCCGCCTGAATTCACTTCCCCATATTGGCTCTTCCCATATACAAAGGGTGCTTTGTTGTCCCATTGTGATTTGGGAAGCATGTATCCAATTTCATCGTTGGCCAATCCTATAACAAAAGCCATTTTTGCTTCCTTTTCCATTTCTATACGGAGAGGCGGTGTTTCAACAGGTGCGGTTAGGTTAAAGTCATTTCCAGGTAACGCCTCTATGTTCCCTTCTACAATTTCAGGATACAACTCGCCGGGGGCGGTTGTAATTAATACATCGCCAATACGCACCACATTGACCTCAGTCTTTGACTTTCCGCCCCAATAGTAACCTTCATGAATAAGACCTAACATAATCCCATATTTGAAATGTCCCTGCATAGGTGCGAGATAAGTTTTTGCAGTAACAGCCAATAAAGGTTTTTCGTTTTTCCAAACATCAGGGCTCCGAAGAGCATTAATAGCCACAAGTGCTACATTATATCCTAATGCCTCCCCTTTTTCTAGAGAAGATTCTTTGTAAACGGTCGTTCCGGAACGGTCAGGCACTTCCACCCCGAGTTGTGTCATGAGCCCACCTACCATCCCCTGAAAATACAAACACATACCACCAAAACCAGGAGCGCCATTAGGCTCAGGGACACCTTTTTCTAAACCCTCCCGAAGGGTATGACAAAAATCGGATGATAGGTAATTATTCTCGCTACCTGAAGATTCAGGATGATTGCCCCAGGAGACAAAGGTAGCGATGGTCTCGTCTGTGTTGGGTTTTGTGAAACGGAATAAATACATGTAGGGGTCCATTACTTCCGGTTTTCGAGAATCACGAACAAAACCTTCAGGCCCTACTTTAACCTTAGTGCAATACATGTCTGTAGGTTGCAAGTTCCGAACCGCTTCTTCAACGGCTTCTTTCGCCATTTTTTGTATGAATTTCATATGGTTTTCATTATAGCCAAAGACAGGAATATCCAATCCTTTAATTCGTTTCCAGAAACTCCAAATCTTCATCGTATCAATTACTTCATGGCAATGAGTGGATGAAAAGAGAATATGGTCTACTTTTAGGGAGGGGTCAATACTTTTTCGTATTGCGATAAAGTCATTGTGGTATATTCCAATTGCGTCAAAAGTAGCCATTACCAGTGTAACCCCGTTATTGCGGAGTGCTATTGCTCGAACCCATTGAGGGTCATGCACTCCTTTAGCAGGACGGTTTGTGCCAAATCCCGCAATCCATATCCCGTCAAATCTGCCGTTTTTGTTTTTGTCTACAAAAGTATCTGTTCCGGGATCAAACTCACCGTTGTTATTTACATCCTCCCAGGAATCAAATAGGTCGGATATAGGAGTTATGTCCCTTTTTGCTACACCTATTTCCAAAACGCCGGGTTCAGAGGCCGTTGTAGGGTCAGGTATTAAAAAGTCAAGCGTATAATTATGATAAGGTCCCCGCATCCGGGAATAGAGCCATAAGAAAGATAATGCAATAATTATCAGTATGATTATGGTTGTCCACCGTAAGATAGGGTGTCTTCCTAAAAAGGAGTTTGGAGAAAACATGATAATGTTCCTTAAGTCAGAGGTTTTGATTGACGATAGTGTATAATTAGATTATTTGAAAAGAAAGTTGGTGTTGATTATATGATAAATGGGTGTATTATTTCATTGTTGAATATCTCCTAGGTCATATATATTTCCAATTTTGAAAGGTATTAATATGAATATACGATATATATTAGGGACAATTATGACAGCAGTATTTTTTTGTTCAACAGGTTCTGTTTATGGATACCAATTAATTTATCAGCCGAAAGCCGAGGATTCCATGCAGGTATATATCTATCGCCTTGATAATGGGATTACTGTATATTTAACTGAAAATCATGAGGTTCCTCGTTTCTATGCAGAGATAGCGGTGCGAGTGGGAAGCCAGAATGACCCACCGGATACTACAGGGTTAGCCCATTATTTTGAGCATTTAATGTTTAAGGGATCGGAACGGTTGGGAACTATCGATTTTGCTAAAGAAAAGGAACTTTTGGATAAAATAGAAGAGTTATACGAAGTATACCGGCAGACAACGGACAATGAGAAAAGAGAGGCTATCTATAGTGAAATAGACCGACTTTCACAGGAAGCGAGTAAATATGCCGTGCCAAATGAGTTAGACCGTGTTTATAAATCGTTAGGGGGGGATAAAATTAATGCGCATACATGGATTGATGAGACCGTATATAAAGTGGAATTGCCGTCGGGGTGTTTGGAACACTGGGCGATGTTAGAGTCAGACCGATTTTCTACGCCCATTTTCCGTTTGTTCCCAACAGAACTGGAGACGGTATACGAAGAAAAAAATCGAGCAATGGATAACCGTGAACGCGTATTGATGGAAACAATAAATAAATCTCTTTTCCCAGATCATCCTTATGGAACACAAACTACATTGGGCGAGCCGGAACATCTAAAAAATCCATCTATATGGAATATAAAAAATTTTTTTGAACAATGGTATGTTCCCGAAAATATTTCTATAGGAATTTCGGGCGATATAAAGATTCAAGAGACTATCGAAATTATTGCCAAATACTTTTCTGATTTAAGAAAAGATAAAAAGAAGGATGAAAATATCAAGGATAATATACAGGCGGAAGTAAAGATAGTAGACGAATCTAATAAAATTTGTTCGCCGGTTTCGGGTTATTGCTATGAACCATTAAAAGAAAGAACTTTGATAGAAATACAGTTTGAAGGGGAACCGGCTGTAATGCTTGCATTTCGGACTGTGCCGAAACTCCATCCGGATTCAGATAAAATTATTTTAATAGATATGATTTTAGATAATGCAGTAGCAGGTTTAATTAACCTCAATTTAACTCAGAAGCAAAAGGTTCGACGGGCAGGTTCTTTCATAATGCAATTGAACGATTTAGGGGTTGAGTATTTATTCGGAGTGCCTAAAGAAGGACAGAGTCTGGAAGAAGTAGAGCAATTATTGTTAGAGCAGGTGAAGTTGCTGTGTGAAGGGGCTTTTGAAGATTGGCTTTTACCGGCAATTGTTACTGATTTCCGAAAGATAAAAGAAAGGGCAAGAGAAACGAATGAGGGGCGGGTTGGAGAACTTACCGATGCATTCATTGCTCATGAAGATTGGCAGGAACATTTGAGACGCATTGAACGATTGGGGAAAATAACAAAAGATGAAATTATAATCACGGCGAGAAAATATTTTTCACAAGGTTATGTTGCAGGTTATCGAAGAGATGGAAAACGAGAAATAGAATATGTGCCAAAACCGAAATTAACCCCGTTAAAAATTGATAGTACGAAACTTTCGTCGTTTGCACAACAAATTCTCTCCCTCCCTGTTATGGAAACCCAACCTGTTTTTTTGAAAAAAGGGAAAGACTATATCCATCTTCCCCAAAAAGAAGGATTGGATTTCTGGTTCTGTAAAAATCCATTAAATAAGATTTTCAGTTTTGAAATACGCATCGATGTAGGGAATTATCATAACCCTAAAATTCCGATTGCATTACGATTATTGGAAAAGTCAGGAACGCGTTATCTCTCGGCTGAAGACCTTAAAAAAGAATGGTATAAGTTAGGAGCAGAGTTCGGTGTTCGTTCAACAAACAACGAAGTTATAATTTCCTTAAATGGTTTTGATGACCGTTTCAAAGAAACGATGAATTTATTGATGGAAGTAATGTTCTATCCACAAGTGGAAAAGGATGTATTGGAAGAATTAAAAGCAATTATCCTTGCTCAGCGTGCCGATGCAAAGAAAGACCCTGAAGAGGTTATGAAGGCTTTGGTTCAATTTAATCGACTGGATACACAATCGCCTTATTTAAATTTACTCCCAGAAGAGGAACTGAAAAAACTGTCTGTGGAAGAACTGCAGGACATAACGAAAAATTTACTGAATTATAAGCACCATGTTTTTTATTCGGGAACATTGAACCACAAAGAGTTAGTGAAATTTTATAAAAGTTATATTAAAGAGGAACTAAAGAAGAAGGATAAGAAAAAACAATTAAGATTGGAAGATACTCCTCCTTATGTATATTTGAAATCAAGGAAACCTGCAGGGACACAATTGTATGTTTTAGATAAAGATACAACTCAGGCTAGTGTTCGAATTGAGTTTGGTTTGGAAGAATCTACCATAGAGGAAGAACCGATAATTGAAGTTTTCAATGCTTATTTTAGTGGTGGTATGGCCGGTGTTGTTTTTCAGGAACTGCGTGAATCTCGGGCTTTAGCATATGTAGCGGGGGCTCAATATATAGGGGGTTATAAAAAAGGGGACGAAGACCTAATGGTAGGTGTTGTTCAGACACAGCCGGACAAGTTAAAAGAGGCCTTAGAATGTTTCTTACAATTGTTTGATAATTTGCCCGTGTCCGAAGAACGCTTCCGCTTTGCAAAGGACTCTGTGATCAACGATTATCAAACTGATAAAACACCTTTCCGAAATATATTAGGGCGTGTTTATGGATGGTATCTTCACGGAATTGAAAAGGATCCAAGAAAACAATGGTATCAGAGTCTGCAAACGATTACTCTTGACGATTTAATTAGTTTTCATAAAACAAAAATCCAATCGAATGTTCGTCTTATAAGTATAGTGTTGACTACGAATCGTATAAATATAGATGATTTGATGAAATTCGGCAGTATTCGAACTGTTTCGATTGATGAAATCTTTGTGAAGTAAAAAAGAAGTTTTACGCTTGAAGTTGGAATCCCGCATGGGCAGGAAGGCAGGAGATATTAAGGTTGTTGTTGAAAAAAAGTAGTGTATTAAAACCTGAACAGTGGCTTAAATAAAGTTTTTGTATGTTGAATTGGGGTAAAGGTTCAACTGTTTTGTAAAGGCGTTCAATGGAGGAGTGTGATAGATGAAGACCCCCCATGAGTATTATCGGTTTGGTTTTAGATAAGATTTGTTTTCTTAAATAAGATAGTGTATTGATGACTCCCGAATGACAACAACCTAATAAGATGATGTAGTTATCTTTTGTTTCTATGATTAAGCATTGGTCATCTTCAAAAGGGTCTTCTGTTTTCTTCTTTATATCCATGAAAAAATGAGTTTCAGGTTTTTCATAAGGTATTATCCGAGGTATTGGTCCCGAGATAGAGATATTCTTCGTTATATTCGTATGGGAAATAACGGGGACAAATTGGGTTATTTTGGATAAAATTTTTTTGGAAGGTCCTCTATAACCAATTTCACGGATCTCTCCATTTGAGTCCATAACATATCTTTTTTGAAATATGTTCGGATGAGCAAATACTTTTTGAATATGTGCTAATTTCAATAGTTTTTTCATCCCTCCCGTATGGTCATAATGCCCATGACTAAGGGCCAGATAGTTAAGCGATGACAGGGGAATATTTAATTTTTGACTATTATGTAAGAGGGTATATCCTGCACCCGTATCAAAGAGGATTTTATTATCCCCATCCTCGATGTAGAAAGATAAACCCTGTTCCCCTAACAATCCTGTTCTTCCCGCAGTGTTTTCGCATAACACAGTAATAGAAACTGTGTTTATCTTTTCTTTGTATTCTGTGCTTATAGACAATGGAATCTATTGAATCGGGTTCAGGAGTTTTTGAATTTCAGGGTCATTTATATTTTCGAGAGTAACGACAGCAACACCCGTGTCAATTCGTTTTTCAACAGGTTTCTTCTGAATAGCCTCATATGCACTTTTAACGCCGAGATAGCCCATCTTAAAGGGATTTTGAACAATGAGTGCTTGTATAACCCCTTCTTTTAATGCCTGGATCTCTTCTTCTGCCGCATCAAATGCAACAATTTTTACCTGCCCTACTTTCCCTTTGCTACGGATGGCCTGAGCACAACCGACAGCACTGGACTCATTTGCTGCAAAGATCCCCTTTATGTTTGGGAAAGAGGTTAACATATCATTGGTTACATCCATAGCCTTAGCGACATTGCTATCACTATATAGCGTGGATACTAATTTGATATTTGAATATTTGGAAATCCCTTCTTTGAATCCACGTTCACGCATTTCAGAGGTTGCCGCACCTGCAACGAAGGGGATTAAGCCGACGTCTCCTTCTTCGCCGATGAGTTTTGCAAGAGTATCAGCAGCAATTTTGGCTCCTGCAACATTATCTGTCGCGACAAAGGATAAGGGCTTATCAGAGTTAACACCTGAATCAATAGTAATAACAGGGATCCCTTTATTTATAGCGGTCTCTACAATTCCAACCAAAGCATTAGCATCACTTGCGGCCAGAACAATAGCGGAAACACCTCGATTAATCATATCCTGAACTATATTTATTTGTTGTTCTATTTCTGTTTCTTTGGCTGTTCCCTGCCATATGATTTTCACACCTAACTCTTTCCCGGCCTGTTCGGCCCCTGCTTTCACAGTTAGCCAGAATTGGTGAGAAAAGGATTTCGGGATGACGGCGATCTCAATGGTTTTCTTCCCCGGTTCTGTAGTTGTTGTTTTTGAGGATTGTCCACATGAAACAATAAAAATGGATATTGAAACAATCAATAATAGTTTTTTAAACATAGTAATTACTCCTATATAACTATAATTGTATCGTTTTACTATTCTTATATAAATTTATCTGGGGACATAGTACCGTTCACCTGTACCGACGACCTCAATAGCAATTCCGTGTGTTTTAACATCCAGTAAACGCACAGATGTGCCCGGTATCATCTCCCCCACATAGATTTTGGTGAGATTGATGATTGCCAGACCATGTGGATTATTCGGACTTGCTTCCCGTAAAACATTTAGTTTCATATCTGCTAAACCCAGGCGAGCCCTATCAGATGTTCGTAATACAGGAAGCCTTGTCATGTCCACAGGTTCTTCTATTTTTGGTTTCTGCAAAGACAATGTTTGTTGAAATTGTTCAGGTTTTAATGAAGGAGGGGGTTCTAAATCTTTTGTGATAACAATGGGAGTTTTTGCTGGGGATTGTGGTGGAGAAAATGTTTTATTCTGTGTTTCAGTTTTTGGTTTTTCATTAGTTGTTGTCGTGGTTTCAAGGGGGGATAAGTTATTTTCTGAAGGGGTGGTTGTCGGCGGTTTTTGTGGAGTTTCTTCCATAATTTCAGATATAGGTGTAGATGTAGTTTTTTTATTCACTTCTTCCAAAGTAGGAGAGGTGGATTCAATAGAGGTATTTTTTGCCACCGGGGGGGGAGGTTCTGTTGTTATTGTTTGTGGTTCTGTATTGTTTGGTCCTACAGTTTTTTCCTCTGTTGTTGATGTTTTTCTTTTTTCTATTATTTTATTATTTGGGTTATCTGCAGGGCGTATAGATGTAGATTGAGAAGCTTCGGTTTCTTGTTTTGTGTTTTCAACTGGATTTGTGGGAGGAGGCGACTCCGATGGTGTTTCTTTTACCTCACCAGGTATATTTTGTGGAGGTACTTCTTCTTTGGATTGAGTTTGAATCGTTGGGGTTTCTGCAGGCTTTTGTAGAGGTGTTGTTATCTCTACCGGAGCGGTAGTTATGGTGTTTTTTGCTATTTGTGTCTTAACAACCCATAACGACGCAGATATAGAGATGACGCATAACGACACAATTAATAGAATCAGTCCTATGATAAGGAATTTCGGTGATAGAAAACGCGATGAGGTTTCTTGAAGGGGAAGAGGTGTATCTGCTTTTGCAATGGTAGAGATAGAAATAGGCTCTGATAGTTCCTTTTTTTCTTCCTCTTCTTTTTCAAGTAGTTTTAACTGTCGCTGTTTTTCTTCCTCGAGTTTTTTTAATGCTTCGAGGATGGAACTCATTTTCTGTATCTCCTAAAAGTTATTCAGTTAATATTTTACAAAAATGGAGAAAAAGAAAAAAAGTGGCAATTTGCCATATTGACTTTTTCTTCTTTATTTTATTAAACTATTATACCTTTGGACGGGCAAAGAGAGGAAATAAGAAAATATATTTTTATCTAAGTTATAAATAAATTTTACGAATATTTTAAATTGTAAATTTGGGCTTGATCATGTTTTTTTTGATAGAACATAAAGATAAGAATTGTAATGCAAGGACAGGAAAAATAAAATTAAAACACGGAGAAGTGGAAGTTCCTGTTTTTATGCCAGTGGGAACACAGGCTTCTGTTAAGGCTTTAACGCAGGAAGAATTGGAAGAGATAGGAACGACCATTATTCTTTGCAATGCATATCATCTTTATTTGCGTCCGGGTTTAGAAACCCTGTCAGTTGCGGGAGGGATTCACTCATTTATGAGTTGGGATAGACCCATTCTAACTGATTCGGGAGGATTTCAATTATTCAGTTTAGCCCATCTTAACAAAGTTACAAATGAAGGAGTTGTTTTTCAAAGTCATATAGATGGTTCCCGTCATCATATAACACCGGAGATGATGATTCAATTTCAGATGGATATTGGAGCGGATATTATTATGAGTTTTGATGAATGTACCCCTTATCCTGTATCGCATAAAGATGCGGAGAAATCAATGCGAAGGACTATTGTTTGGGAGAAGAAGGGTTTTGAATATTGGAAAGAACGAAACAAACAGACCTATTCGCAATTGTTTGGTATTTTACAGGGTAGTGTTTATGAAGATTTAAGAGAAAAATGTGCAGAAGAATTGTGTAGTATTGAATTCCCGGGATTTGCCATTGGAGGAGTGAGTGTGGGTGAAACTGATGAGGAGAGGCATAGAATAACAGAGGTTTCATCAAAATTATTACCTGAGAATAAACCGAGATATTTAATGGGGGTCGGGGCCCCAGAAGATGTTTTGTGGGCCGTCCGTTGCGGTGTGGATATGTTTGATTGTGTTATGCCAACAAGAAACGCGAGGAATGGTTGTCTTTTTACTTCCCACGGGAAATTAAATATTCGAAATGCCCGATTTGTGCGCGATTTTAATCCGTTGGATGAAGAATGCGATTGCCCTGTGTGTAAAAGATACACGCGGGCCTATTTAAGCCATCTTTATCGAGCAAAGGAAATATTGGCTTTCCGTTTAAATACATTGCATAATGTTTATTTTATGTTAAAATTATTTGAGAAAGTTCGTCAATCTATTAGGGAAGGCCGATACATCGATTTTTACAATGAGTTCTTTTCTAAGTATAATATAGGAAATTAGAGGTTGAGGTGTAAGTAGATTTGTTATTCTACTACTTATTGTTGTCCTTCACCGAATAATAAAAGGAAGAAAGGTTTTTTTATGTGGCGTTTTCTTTTTGCACAGACGGAAGAAGCTGTTCCTGCGGATGTTGTGTCAACAGCACAGGGTGCTGGGGAGCAAACGACAACCGCTACACCCAGCCCGTGGGGAAGCATGCTTCCGATGATATTAGCTTTTATCGCGATTATGTATTTTTTGATGATACGCCCCCAGCAGAAAAGAGAGAAAGAACGGCGTGAAATGTTAAATTCATTAGCAAAGGGCGATAAAGTAGTAACTACGGGTGGTATGTATGGAACAGTTGTAGATTTATCCGAAGAAAAAGTAACCCTTCGGGTAGATGATAAGGTAGAGATTGATTTTATTCGTAGTGCGGTAGCACAGATAGTCTCAAAGGTTGATGGAGAAAAGAAGAAATAGTTTTGAGAATATGAATTAAAATTAAAAAATTTTCTAACAATAAACAATAAGAGGAGCATAAATAAGTCCATGAAGATCCCGTATCGAGCATTAATTATCTGGATTGTTATTATCTGGTCAATGGTTCAGGTGTATCCAACTCTGGGTTGGTTAACGCTGTCCGATGAGGCTCGTCAAGCCCGTTTGGAGAAGTGGCGGAATGAAGATGACGAATGGGCCAAGAGAAAACATAGTTATACAGAAGAGATGTTTAAGACAATTCGAAGGTGGGCAGAATTTGACCGTGACAGAGTTATCAATCTTGGGTTGGACCTCCAGGGTGGTGTTCACATGGTGTTACGGTTTGATATTAATGACTTAGAACCCGAACGGATCCAGGAGTATAGGGACCGACGGTATTCCGATGCAGATATTGAGAAAGAAGTGCAAGAAATTGTTCTTCAACAAATACGTCGAAGAGTAAATGAATTTGAAGCAAAGGAACCGGTTATTCAAGCATTGGGAAGCAATCAAATTCAGATTCAATTGCCCGGTGAGAAAAATGTAGAACGAGCAAAAAATTTAGTTAAAAAAACGGCCCAGTTAAATTTTCACATTGTCGCAGAGATGATGGATATTGTTCAAGTATTTCAAAAAATAAAAGACAAATATCCTGAAGAGTTTAACGCATTTATCCAGCGTCCCAAGTTGAAGGGAGACCATTTTACGGTTCGGGTTGAAAATTACGACCGGGTTCGTCGTTTGGCGGAATCATGTGAGAAAGAAGGGATAATTCCAGAAGATAAGATGTTGGCATTCAGTCAGCCTCCAAAACCTTATGAAGAGCAGGTTTATAAACTATACTACATTGATAGAAAACCGATTGCCTCAGGTGATGGTTTGCGTTCTGCTGTTGCGATTCCCGACCAGAACAATCCTCCAAACTGGAAGATTCTATTTGAATTCAATAATTCTGCAGGAGCCCTTTTTGGAGAAGCAACAGAAAAAAATATAAACAAAGCGATGGCAATTGTTTTAGACGGAATGGTTTGCTCAGCCCCTGTAATCAGAGACCGTATAACTACTCGAGGTGAGATTACGGGAAATTTTGAACAACCTGAAGCAACCGATTTGGCTATAGCGTTGAATTCAGGTTCAATGTTTGTTCCTGTAAAAGAAGAGTTTACTCGTATTGTAGGTGCGAGTTTGGGGGCTGATGCCGTTCATAAAAGCGTTGTGTCAGCGATAATTTCACTAATCATTGTAAGTGGGTTTATGGCTGTTTACTATTTATGGGCGGGGCTTGTTGCTCTTATTGGCCTTGTTGTGAATTTCCTGATTATTCTTGCATTAATGGCTTATTTTGAAATGACACTCACATTGCCGGGTGTAGCGGGTCTTATTCTGACAATTGGTATGGCCGTGGACGCGAATGTGCTTATTTACGAACGCATTCGTGAGGAATTGAAATTAGGACATGCTTTAGCAACAGCGGTAAGTAATGGTTTTGCAAGGTCTGCGGTAACCATTCTCGACGCCAATATAACCACGCTGATAGCAGCAGCGGTACTACTGCAATTTGGAACGGGTCCCATTGAGGGATTTGCAATAACGCTAAGTGTTGGTGTTTGTGCAAGTGTTTTTGCCGCATTGGTTGTTTGCAGGTCTTTATTTGACTTTTTATTAGACCGCAGATTTATAAAAGCATTACCTATGTTAAGTCTTATACCGATGAAACCAAAAATTCCGTTTTTGCAAATCAGATATTATGCATTTACATTTAGTGCCATATTGATAGTTATAGGAATGGTTATTTTTGGATGGAGAGGCAAACAAAATCTGGGTGTTGATTTTGTTCAGGGAACCAATATTAATGTTCAGATTAATAATGACCAGCCTATTCAACCGGGTGCTGTGCGAGAGACATTAGCAAGAAATGGGTTTGGAAAAGCCATTGTTCAATTAACCAGCGAAGAGGATGTAGAAGCCGGGAACCGCTTCTTAATTCGTATTGTAGAGACAGATATAAAAGGAGTGGGAAATGTATCCCCTGCAAATACTACTCCATCGGTTTCGAATAGTGAAGAAAATGTTAATACAACTCCGATTGCAGCATCCATTTCTGGAGGTACGGGAGGAGAAGATATAGGTGGAATGATACAGAAGGCACTGGCTTCCCTTACAAAGTCAGGGAAAGCAGAAGATGTAACTATAGAAGATCAACAAACGGTTGGACCGGCTGTTGGAGCCCAATTGAGAACGGATGCTATTAAGTGTATTTTTTGGTCATTTATCTTTATCATTATTTATCTATGGTTCCGCTTCGAATTAAAATTTGGTATAGCCGCCGTTATAGCTTTGGTGCACGATGTTTTGATTACTTTAGGAACCTTTGCGGTATTGCGCCGCCAGATTGATATGGGTGTTATCGCCGCAATCCTTACAATTATTGGTTATTCATTAAACGATACTATCGTGGTTTTTGACCGTGTGCGAGAAAATCTGAAGTTATATCGTGGTAAGGGATATAAATATATAGACATCCTTAATATATCCATCAATGAGACATTAAGCCGTACTATTTTGACCGCTTTGACAACTTTATTTACAGTAGCGGTATTGTTCGTTTTTGGTGGTATCGCTATTCATGATTTCGCATTGGCCCTGCTGGTAGGTATTGTGATTGGAACGTATTCCTCTATCTTTGTGGCTTCGCCCATTGTGCTTATCTGGCAGGAAAAGAGCGAACAAAGACAACTAAAACTGGCAAGCCAATCTAAGACAGGTTCAGCCAAAAAAGCCACACAGGTAAAAGCAGGAGCCAAGATATAAGATTGGTTTCAAATAAGATTTGATAAATATCAGGGAGAGGCCTTCTCTCCCTGATTTGTTTTTAGAAAATCTATTGTTATAAGTTAAACACTATGGATATTTCTATTTTATTATACTTAAGCATTCTTTTCGGTACCGCATTACTTATAGCTTTATTGTTTCGTGCGATACGCTTTCCTTCCATTATCGGTTTTATCCTTGCAGGAATTGTTTTAGGACCCTCAGGTTTAGCACTGTTCTCTAAAGTATGGGTTCCTTACTTTATTGATTGGGGGGCGGTGTTGCTTCTTTTTATTATCGGCCTTGAGTTAAGTCATTCTTTATTTCTAAGGTCCGCAGGGACTTCTCTAAAATCGGGGGGATTACAGATTTCCATTTCTTTTCTCTTTTTTGCTTTGCTTATTTATGCGATGAAGGGTTTCAATATTGGATTGGAAATTGCCGTATTAAGTTTTATTTTATGCCTTAGCAGTACTGCAGTAGTTATCCGGTATTTGCAGGACCGCGGGGAAGTGGAAACAACTTATGGTTTATTAACTACAACGCTATTGATTATTCAGGATATTGCTACACTTGCCTTTCTTGTCTTTATATCTTTTTTATCGACAGACCATTTAACTCATGGAGGAATTTTAGGAAGACTTTTTGGATTGGCAATAGGATTTTTTATTCTTTTAAGTATTGTTACAGGCAAGAATATTATTCCTCGTGCCGTTGCATATATCGCTTTTCGTGGGGGAAAAGATTTGCTTACACTATTTGCATTGTTTTGTGCTATTGTGGGTGCGTTAATGGCCCATTATTTAGGCTGGTCTGCAGGATTGGGTGCGTGTATCGCAGGTTTGTTGGTGGGACAATCCGACGAGCGACATCAATTAGTTGCAGAAGTCCAACCTTTCCAGGATGTTATTTATGCCCTCTTTTTCATTTCTTTGGGAATGGCATTCCCTTTGGAATGGGTACTTTCTCATTTGCCTATAGTTATATTTCTTGTAATTAGTATATTGCTTATCCGTTTTGTTTCAAATACAACGGCACTAAAAATAGCAGGGATTCCAACACGGCTTGCAATTCTTATATCTGTTCAACTTTTACCATTAAGTGAGTTCGGTTTTATTATTTGTCGCGAATTTTCCAAATGGAATTATGTCTCTACAGATATTTTAGATGGAGTAACTGCAATTACAACAATAACTATGGTATTAGGGAGTTTTTTTCTTCTCTATATAGAACCGCTAAACCAATTTTTAACACAGTGGTTGTCGTCAAAGGAAGAAGAAAACAAAGAAAAGAGACATATTGGTCCCCATGTAGTCATAATTGGGTTTGGCTTGACGGGTGAAAATCTGGCAAAAGTTCTAAAATCCACAGGAATTCCATTTGTAGTAATTGAAATGAATAAAGAACTGGCTGAGAAAGCAAAAGTATTAAACCCCTCAAAACTCATTGTGGGCGATGCTATACAAAGTGCTATTTTAAATCAAGCGGACTTAGATACAGCACAGGCTGTTGTTGTTGCAATGAACGACCCTATGGCATGCAGAAAGATTGTAGGACAAATTGCGTCAAAGTATCCACACCTTTATTTATTAGTAAAAACCCGATTTGTTCGTGAAATCGAGCCTTTGCGAAAATTGGGAGCCAAACAGGTTATTCCAGAAGACTTTGAAACTTCCATTGAGGTTATCGCACACATTCTTAAACGGTGTGGTGTGCCCGACAATATTGTTGAAGCGGAAACAATAGCCATTCGTGTGGATGGATACGCTATGCTCAGAGGTAAAGCCAGTTCACGTGCAGGTATTGAGGAACTTATAAAAATATTAGAACGAACTACAACACAAACCTATTATTTAAGTGAAAAAAGTTTTGCTGTTGGTAAAACGCTTGCAGAAATTGATTTGAGAAAAAAAACAGGCTGTTCCATTATTGCTATCGTTCGTGCTGGTACTCCCACTCCCAGTCCTCCAGGTGATTTTGTTTTACAGGCAAATGATGTGCTTGTTCTTGTTGGGGCCCATGTACAAATCGAATCCGCAAGGAACTTATTACAAGAAACAACTCTTTAAATACGGTTTCACCCTTCTCTCCATTATTCCTTATTAAATCCACCAAAAGGTTATATTTTTATTAAAAATAATACAAAAATGTAATATTAAAGTTTATTCGTTAACCTATTTTTTAAAATTAAATATTATAAATGATTATATAGCAATAAGATAGAAGTATGTTTATGTTTTGGGCATGAAAATTGTTATTGAGGGATTAACCTATTTGTATTTTATTATTTTAACTTAAAAATATGTGAATTAAGGAGTTCATCTAATGAAAAAAAATGAGAAGTGTTATACAGGTTTATTTTTATTCGCTATGCTCTTAATTTTACCCTGTTTAAGTTTTGCTGAAGGAGGGGGAGAAGAAGTGGAACAAGTTATTACACAAAAAGTAATTTTAGATACACTTTGGGTTATGATTACTGCTTTCCTTGTGTTCTGGATGAACGCCGGTTTTGCATGTGTAGAGGCGGGATTTTGCAGAGCCAAAAATGCCGTTAATATATTGACAAAAAACTTTGTTGTTTTTGGGATTACATTAATTTGTTTTTGGGCCATTGGTTTTGCATTGATGTTTAGTGAGGGCAATCCTATTATAGGATTGACGGGATTCTTTTTATTAGGTTCGGATAATAGCCCAATGAAAGGAGACCTTTATCAAGGGGTGTATCGCTCATTAAATTGGACAGGAGTCCCATTAGAAGCCAAGTTTTTCTTTCAGGTTGTATTCTGTGGTACTGCAGCAACAATTGTTTCCGGTGCAGTAGCAGAGAGAATTCGATTTTCCGCGTTTCTATTATTTTCTGTTGTTATTTCTGCAATTATTTATCCGATAGCAGGACATTGGATATGGGGAGGAGGTTGGTTAAGTTCTTTTTTAGGGGTCGGATTTAAAGATTTTGCAGGTTCAACAGTGGTGCATTCTATTGGTGGATGGTCTGCTTTAGTAGGGGCATGGTTGCTTGGACCCCGTTTGGGCAAGTATGGAAAGAAGGGGGAAATATCACCCATCCCCGGACATAATTTGTCTCTGGCAACATTAGGTGCTCTAATTTTATGGTTAGGATGGTTTGGATTTAACCCCGGGAGCACAATGGAAGCGGACCCGCTCAAAATTGCTCATGTGGCATTAACCACTGCAATGGCCGCAAGCATGGGCATTGTCGTCTCTTGTCTCTACGCATGGCTCCGAATTGGAAAACCCGACTTAACCATGATTATAAATGGTTCATTAGCAGGTTTGGTGGCTATTACCGCTCCGTGTGATGGGGTAAGTGCATTTGGAAGTGTTCTAATCGGTGGAATTGCAGGAGTCCTTGTTGTAGAAAGTGTTTTATTCTTTGATCGAATTAAGATAGACGACCCTGTAGGTGCTGTTTCAGTTCATCTGGTTAACGGTATATGGGGAACCTTAGCCGTTGGATTATTTGATGTTGAAAAAGGACTTTTCTATGGTGGAGGGAGTAAATCGTTACTGGTCCAGTTTGTAGGTGTTGTAGCCGTTGGATTTTTTGTCTTATGTATTGCTACATTTGCATGGTTAATAATACGGATGTTAATAGGTTTGCGTGTAGATGCTAACGAAGAGTATTTAGGTTTAGATAAAAGTGAAATGGGGTTGGAAGCATACCCTGAAGAACGGATTATTCCAGAATATACAATTGCTCAGGATGCATAATAAATCTGTCGGGATGTATGGTAAGAGAATAGTTTTTTATATTATATAAAACTACTGCATAAATAATACTTATAAATTATGTGATTAAGGGATAATAAAGAAAAAAGATGAGATAAAAAAGGAACCCGGAATTATCGCTTTTCTATATACCTCTGTTTTGTCTGTGGTGTATTTTTTTCTTAATATAGGAGAATGAGTTTAACATCTTTTGCTATACGAATTAGATAAAAAATACGCATTAATAATAAATAACAATCAAAAACCTATTTGTTCAGAAAGTCTTTATATCTTTTTAGATAAGGATAGTATCGAAATTACCAACTATAGACCAATCCGACAACCTGTGCAAAGGCTATGTTTACTGGGGCCTGGCTTGCTCCTGTTGGATTGTTAGGTTCTTCTGGGACATAATGAATAAATTCAACATGTCCGTCCATATAGAGGACATTGGAGCCTCCGGGAACATGATTGAACCCTCGTGTATTTGTTGCTACATGGTCAAGCATTATCCAAACAGAACTTTGGGCTTGAGCGGAAGCGGATGGATTATTAATATCTGTGATCAGAAATCGCTCTATACCTTCTCGGAGCCGGTAAATGGTAGACCCCCACCGTTCCCATCCCCTGAAGGAGTGGGTATATCGCGGTCTACATAATTACGCCAATTTGCGGGTTGAACCAGGAGGGGCATGAGTGTATTTGTGGCAAAATGCACTAACTGTGCAGGACAGGTCAAAGGTTCATTTAACCAGGGGGGTAATGGTGGAAATGTTATTGGATTTTGATTTGTCTCTGCACGGTCAAACACCCACCCCAGGTAGAAGTAACTCTCATCAATTGCTGCGGATCCATACGAGGCATGATTACATAATATACCAAAGGTCATCTCACCCGTTGTACTATTAATAACATTATTTATGGAACTTTAGGAATCAGATGGGCAAAATACTATGTGTGGGTCTGTGCAGTATTCGGGATATAGTGTTGTCGGGTCCGGACCCACCTGGAGAAATAAATTCACATTATAAGTTCCTAAAGCAGTACTTGAAGAGTTGCAATCACGAAATATCGATTCTGTTCCATCGCGAACGAAGATACGAGGGAATCGTTCTCCATTCGCTTCATTAGCATACATTTTGTAGATAAGACCCCATTGTTTGAGGTTATTTTGACAGGAGGAACGGCGTGCCGCTTCACGGGCTCTTGCTAAAGCGGGTAAAAGAATCGCAGCAAGAATTCCAATAATGGCGATAACGACGAGTAGTTCAATAAGTGTGAATCCTTTTTTCATAATAGTTCCCTTTTTTTCAATATTTTTAGATAAGTTCAAATAGAACCGTTCTTAATAGGTTAAATTTATGAATATATATAATCATAGTATCAAAAAAATAAAATTTGTCAATCTAAATCTTAAAGTTTGTTTTCATTTTATAGTATAATATACCTAACTAATTTATATTAGAGAAGATAAAAAATGAAAGAGATTACATTACAACTTATAATGCAATATTTAGAACGGTTTGGTTGGAAAAACTATGAAGCGGTGGATGAACCTTCAGAGCAGGAAGGTATTATTTATACAGGTTGGCGTGCTTCGGAAAGTAGTCCCGTATATATGCTAAGTATCGACCCCATGATAGAAAAGAGATGTATTTCTTTCCGCACGCAAAGTTTGATGCAGGTTCCGTATGGACAGGTTGGCAATGACCATTTGTTAAATTTATTATTAGCATTACACTGGATCAATTTCCGTATTATTGTAGGTAAATTTTCATATGAGCCATTACGAGGGGATATACGTTTCTCAATTGACCTACCAATTGATGAAAATACATTATCATATGCTCAGTTTGTGCATTCATTAGGTCTAATTGTGGAGATTGTTGAAACCTATGTCCCATTAATCAAGAGAATAAAGGAAGGGGAAATTTCTGCAGAACAGTTTATACAATATGACCTAAAAGGGGAAATCTTACTGGAAAAGCAAGGAATGAGTGAAAGTTTAAGAGACTTATTAAAAGGGTTGGGACGAATCCGTTGGAACTAATTGGGTAGAGGAAATGGGTTAACTTGTTTCTTCAAATTATTAATGGACATGTTCAATGTTCTATTTTCTTTTCCTTAAAGTAGGGCTATTATTATTTATAAAATATGGTGAATTAAAGCGTAACAAGCATTTTAAAAGATAATTATTAAGACCCTTGACAAATTTTAGACAATTTAATTTTGGTCTTAAAAAAATACGATTTAATTATGGACATTTTTTTAAAATATAAAAATAATAATAAAAGAGTTAATCATGTAAAAATGCGAAAGTTTAAGAATATCAAATTTTTATAGAAAGGGTATTGACAAATTTTGGTTTTTAGTGTATAATTCTTTTTCCTTTATAAAATTTTTTGTAATCCATATTATTAAAATAATTAGATAAGGAGGAAAAGATGACACTGCGTTTTTCAACCACACTCGGAATTTTTGACACGGTGTATGACGGCTACTGTAAGGAAGGTTATCGCGAACCTATTAAGTTTACAGAAGTACTGGCGATTATTCCAAAGTCAAAAGGTATTAGTGCTATAGAGATTCGTCAATCAGATATTACTAATGACCTTCCTGTGAAGACCGTAAAAAGAATGTTGAAAGATAATGACATTGCATGTTCTGCGGTTTCTGTTGATTTTTCAGAAAGTAGGAGATATGCATTAGGAGCGTTAGGGCATCAGCATCCCAAAATGCGTAGTACCGCTATTGATGAAGGACGGAAAGCGGTAGATATAGCACGAGGTTTGGGTACGACTGAAGTTGTGCTACGCCTATATACAGATGGTTCTGATTATCCTTTCCATGTGGATTATCTTAATCAGTGGAATACAATTATATCATCAGTGAAAACAATAGCCAAGTATGCATCTCCGGATATTAATGTGTCTATTTTATATAAATCTCGTGACCCACGCAAATATATTACAGTTTCTTCTGCGGGAAGAGCCCTTGCCATGTGCCAGGAAATTGCAATGAAAAATATTGGTGTTGCTTTAAGTTTTTCTAACTCTATTAATGCGGGAGAGATTCCTGCGGAATCCATAGCCCATATTTCTCGTGCAGGAAAATTGTTCCAGGTGTACTTAAATGATAGTTGTTTAACATCCGATGATTTGCTTGTTCCCGGCGGCTATCATTTATGGGAATTGCTCGAAACACTCTTTTATTTACGAACAACGAAATATAAAGGCTATATAAACCTTGACCTCCGCGCCAATCGAATGGAACCGCTGTATGTTTTGCAGATTGCTATTGGAAATATAATGATAATCGATAAGAAATTAGAAAAGTTAGATATAACAGAATTACGCAAGGCACAAAGAACTCTGGATGCAACAGAGAGCCAAAAAATTATCCGAAGAGTTATGTTTACTTAATATAGTCGTATACGCCGACGAAGATTAAAAGATTAATAAAACAATTTCTGGAATCTTTTAAGATTCGAAGAAGAAGAACCCCCATAATTTTATTCGTTGAAGAAGAGAAATTTGTGCCCCTTTTAGATTTGCTCCTTCAATATTGGACTCGGATAGATTTGCTCCGAGAAGATTGGCTTTTTCAAGGTTAGCCCCTGTTAAGTCTGTTTGTTGTAACTTCGCACGATTATAACTGGCTTCACTGGAATGGACATGTTTTAATATTGCTGCACTTAGATTGGCTCCCGACAAATCTGCTTCAATAAGTAAAGCCTCGTGAAGATTTGCTGCAGATAAATTAGCACCGATTAATTTGGCTCGCCGAAAATCGGCATGGGACAGACATGCTTGTTTTAGATTTGCGTGTGAGAGGTCGGCACCTGAAAATTTTGCCGAACTTGCATTAACTTCTCTAAGGTCAGCCCCTTTAAGCCGACCCGCACTGAAATCTGCATCTTTTAAATTGGCTCCTCTTAAAATTCCTTCATGTAATTTGCAACGGAATAGAACACTACTCATTAAGTCGGCAGAAATTAATCGTGTTTTTTTCATGCTACAATCTGTAAGATTTGCATGGCGAAGTATGGCTTTTGTTAGATTTGCTTCAGAAAGGTTAGCATCTGTTAGGTCAGCTGAAATAAGATTGGCGTTTTCTAAATCCGCACCTTCCAAGTTCGCACGGATTAGTCTTGCTCCCATTAGACACGCCCCTTTTAAGTTTGTATGTCTTAAATCTGCATCCATCAGGTCTGCTTTCGTTAAATCCAGACCTTCGAGATTGAAATGAGGTAATGTTACCCCTGTAAGTTCGAGAATAGTATGAGGATTTAAAGCACGCCAGTGGGCTATTGCTTCGGAACCCTGTTTTACTATTTCTACATGAGAAACATTAGCCATAATAATGTTTATTCTTTTAATAATATTTAAACAATTTTCCAATCTAATTATATATGTATTAATAATAAAAATCAATAATCATATAAAAATATTTATATAAAAACGAGCATATTTATATTTTAT
>OGCI01000932.1_pt1 | contig 28398 bp, 23 predicted proteins | sample 1570021 | NCBI WGS metagenome assembly OGCI01 (sample SAMN06264664, study PRJEB24512) | hot springs metagenome | isolation source: Hot spring water | place: South Africa: Tshipise | collected 2015-06-21 | reverse complement strand
CGCCGTCACCGTGAAGAGGATTGATCCGGCCGTACGCAGTCGCACCACGATTGCTCATCCGGGCACCGTCATGAATCAAACCTTGCATTGCTGAAATATGTGTTGGCACAGGGCATCTCGTGACCCATCCGCAGGGCGCACCTTCTTTCAACACGGGCCCCTAAAAGACCTATCTTCATATTGTTGAGGTATGTTCCATCTACGTGCGCGGGTCCTGGTTGATGGACAAATTATTTCGCAGGTGCGAGAATTGATTCAATTAATAGATATCCCAGGGTCCGCGCCGAGGAGCTGAAAGCCCGGGGGTACAAGAGGCGGAGAAAGACGGAAGGGAGAGTAGTAATGAAAATACTGTTGGTGATTTCCTTGATCCTCGGGCTCTTCGTGGGGCTGGTCGCCTTGAGCGGATGCGGCAAGAAGGAGACCACCGTCAAGCTCCCGGGTGGGGAAGAGGTAGAGGTCCAGGAGGACGGCGGCAAGGTGACCGTCGAGACCGAGGAGGGCGAGACGACCTACGAGAGCGGCGAGGAAGAGCCCACCGAAAGGGAACTCGGGGTTCCCATCTATCCCGACGCCGACTACGTGGCCGGAAGCGGTGGAACGGCCAGTGCGACAAGCGAGGGTGAGACCACCGTCTACGCGGGAGGAGAGTGGACCACGGAAGACGACTTCGACGAGGTCGTGGATTGGTACGCGAATGAGCTGGGGGCTCCCACTTACACCAGCAGCGAGGGTGGGACGAAGAGCGCCGCTTGGATAATCGGCGATGAGGAGAACGTCACCACGGTGAACATCACCGAGGAAGACGGCGAGGTCACTATCACCATCGGCAAGATCGGCGGCTGATAATAGCCTAACGCCCCGCTTTGTTGATGCTGCTTGTGCCGAGAGCGTCACTGTGCGGAGCCAGCCGTTCCGCGTTGAGAGAGATCATATTGCGGGGAAACCTCGCGGGTGAGGTTTCCCCCATCTTTTGATTTCGAAAGAACGCATTGCGGGCTGGACGCGGCGGCGTCACTTCCGCTTCTCCCACTTCTCGAGGTAGGCGACCTGGGATAGCGTTGACCCCGCCTGTATTTCTCCCCGCAGCCGGTTTTCCTTTTCCAGGACATCCATGGCGCGGTTGGCCATCTCCACCACCTTGTCGCGGGGGATGACCACCACGCCGTCGTCGTCCCCCACCAGCCAGTCACCGGGGAATACCTTCCTCCCCCCCACCGTCACCGGCACGTTGATCTCACCGAATCCTTTGGGCTCTCCTGCAGTGGGAGTGATTAGGCGGGCGAAGGAGGGAAAGTTGAGGCTGCGTATCTCCACCGTGTCCCGGATGGCGCCGTCGATGACCACCCCGGCCAGCTTCTTCTGTATGGCGCTGTGGGTGGCCAGCTCTCCCCACAGGGCCGGTCCCACCCCGCCGGCGTCGATGACGATGACCTCCCCTTCCTCGGCCACGTCGATTGCCTCCACCGGCTTGGCCCAGTCGCCGGGGTAGGTGCGCACGGTGACCGCCGGCCCGGCCATCTTCATCCCGGGGCTGACGGGAAGGATGCCCTGCAGCTCCCCGGTGCGGTGCATGGCGTCGGATATGTTGGGGGTGGAGACCTTCATGAGGATCTCACGCACGTTTTCCAGGCTTACCCGCTTGTACAGCTCTGTCTTCACGGCCTGACCGGTGAGCATGGCGCGCTTGATCTCCTCGGTCGCTGCCCGGGCGTCCTTGCTCTTGATGATGGCGCCCCCCACGATAACGATGTCCGCCCCGCTCTCCACCGCCCTGGCCGCCGTCTCCGAGTTTATGCCCCCCGCCACCGCCACCGGGACCTCCACCGAGTTGGCCACCAGCCTCAGCCTCTCGAAGGGGTCCAGGCCGCGCATCTGCATGTCTATGGCCGTGTGCACCGCGATGTAATGGGCTCCCGCCGCCTCCGCCGCCCGCGCCCGGTCCACCGGGTCGCCGACCTCGATGAGGTCCACCACGACCTCCGCGCCGTAGTTGTTGGCCGCTTCCACGCATTCCTTGACCGTGGCGTCGGAGGCCGCTCCCAGGACGTCGATGATGTTGGCGCCGGCTTTGGCCGCCGCCTCCACCTCCGCGCGGCCGGCATCCATGGTCTTCATGTCGGCGATGATCACGTGGTGGGGAAAGCGTTCACGCAAGGCGCGGACGGCGTTCAACCCCTCGCTCTTGATGAGGGGAGTGCCGGCCTCCAGCCAGTCCGCGCCGCCTTCGACCGCCTCCTCCGCCACCTTGATGGCCCTTTCCAGGTCCACGAAATCCAGGGCCACCTGCAGCACCGGTCCCTTGAGTTTCATAAGAGGATTATATTACTTTCACCACGCTCCCGCCCGCAACGGTGCAGCATGCCGCACGCCATGCCCCGCTCCCGCCCGCGGCGGAGGCGAGATTTTTCCGCCATGCTGCAGGGACGTTTTCAGTCCTGGTAGAATAATCATTGAACGGCGCGGCGGGAAGCCCGGAAGGAGATATGGCCGTGAAGAGAGAGAAGGTAGTCGTGGGGCAGATCGGGTGCGGGACCGTGGGTTCCGGTGTGGTGCGCATCCTGCGGGAGAACGCTGACCTCATTTCTCGGCGCGTGGGCAGCGAGATAAGCGTCAAGAGCATAGCGGTCAGGGACCTGGGCGATCCCCGCTACGTGGAGGTGCCGGAAGACATGCTCACTACCGACGCCATGGAGGTTGTCCGGGACCCGGAGGTGGACATACTGGTGGAGGTGATGGGAGGCATCGAGCCGGCGCGCACCTTCATCCTCGAGGCCATTTCCCGAGGAAAGCACGTGGTATGTGCCAACAAGGAGCTCATGAGCACACATGGGGGAGAGCTGCTGCGCGCCGCCGAGGAGAGTGGCGTGGACCTGGCTTACGAGGCGGCGGTGGGGGGCGGCATCCCCATCCTCATGCCGCTCAAGCAGTGCCTGGCGGGGAACACCGTCAACCAGGTGCTGGGGGTCATCAACGGCACCACCAACTACATCCTTACCCGCATGAGCGAGGAGGGGCTGGATTTCGAGGAGGCATTGTCCAAGGCGCAGGCTATGGGGTACGCGGAGGCTGATCCCGCCTACGACGTGGAGGGCAAGGACGCGGCTGCCAAGCTGGCCATCCTTGCCTCCATGGCCTTCAATTCCCGCGTTACCCAGGGGGATGTCTTCGCCGAGGGCATAACCCGCGTGACGCCCGCCGACATCTCCTTCGCCCACGAGATGGGCTACGTCATCAAGCTCCTTTCCATAGCCAAGGACGAGGAGGACGGGATCAGCGTGCGCGTGCACCCTACCATGATCCCCTCCCACCATCCCCTGGCCTCGGTGCGCGATGAGAACAACGCCATTTTCGTTTCCGGGGACGCGGTGGGGGAGTTGATGTTCTACGGCAAGGGAGCGGGGTCGCTGCCGGCGGCGAGCGCGGTGGTGGGCGACGTCATAGCCATTTCCCGCAACATACTCAGTGGGGGGCGACTGGTGGGATGCACCTGTTTTTTCCAGAAACCCGTGAAAGGAATCCAGGATGTCTTCTCCCGCTACTTCATGATCTTGGACGTGCCCGACCGCCCCGGTGTGCTGGCCAGGATCGCCGGCGTCTTCGGGAGCAACAGGGTGAGCATAAAGTCGGTGATCCAGCACGGCATGGGGCGTGAAGCGCGTATCGTGCTGATCACTCACACCGTGAAGGAGGAGAATCTCCAGGCCACGGTACGGGGACTGCAGGGGCTGGAGGAGGTAAACCGCGTCGTCAGCCTGATCAGGGTCGAGGATCCCGAGGAGGATTAGGCTCCGCGCCCTTCCTTCCACAGGGTGACGGGCAAGGGGCGCTTCGCCGGCGGCGGCGCCATAGGGCGGCGCCGGTCGTGGGCAAGCGGGCGTAAGCTGGATCCACGGCCTCCCGTGAAGGCGGCGGACGGGCTGCGGGTCGGAGGAGCCGTTTTAAACCGTGGGGGTGATGATTTGCGCGGTGAGTGGCGCGGTGTGATCGAGGCCTACCGGGATTTTCTGCCGGTGAGCGAGCGGACGCCTGTGGTGACTCTCCTGGAGGGCGGCACCCCGCTGGTGGAAGCGGGGTACATAAGCCGCCAACTGGATGCCAGCGTTTTTCTCAAGCACGAGGGCCTGAACCCCACCGGGTCTTTCAAGGATCGCGGCATGACGGTCGCCGTCTCCAAGGCCCTGGAGGAAGGGGCCCGCATGGTCATCTGCGCCTCCACCGGCAACACCAGCGCGTCCGCCGCGGCGTACGCGGCCCGGGCGGGGTTGGAATGCGCCGTTATCATCCCCCGCCAGGCCATCGCCCTGGGCAAGCTGGCGCAGGCGCTCATCCACGGTGCCAGGGTGGTCGCCCTGGAAGGGAACTTCGACCAGGCACTGCACCTGGTGCGCCGCATTGCGGATGATTACCCGGTGGTCCTGGCGAACTCCCTCAATCCCCACCGCATAGAGGGGCAGAAGACGGGTGCCTTCGAGATATGCGACGTGCTGGGCCGCGCGCCGGAATACCATTTTATACCGGTCGGAAACGCGGGCAACATCACCGCCTACTGGAAGGGTTACCTGGAATACCGCGAGGCGGGAAAGATAGAGAATCTGCCGCGTATGATGGGATGGCAGGCCGAGGGCGCGGCGCCCATAGTGCGCGGGCACGTGGTGGAGAAGCCGGAAACCATGGCCACCGCTATCCGCATCGGCAACCCCGCGAGCTGGAAACAGGCGGTGGCGGCGGCCGAGGAATCGGGAGGGGCCATCGACATGGTTTCCGACCGGGAGATACTGGAAGCCTACCGCCTGTTGGCCGAGAGGGAAGGCATTTTCGTGGAACCGGCGTCCGCCGCTTCCGTGGCTGGGCTGTACAAGCTTTTCCGCTGCGGTGAGCTGCCGGCGGGGTCGCTGGTGGTCTGCGTGCTCACCGGCCACGGGCTCAAGGACCCCGACCTGGCGGTGGGTTGCGTGGAGGAGCCGGCGCCAGCGCCGCCGGACATGGAAGCCGTCCTCGAGAGGCTCGGCTTCCGGTAGGAGGGAGGCGGGAGATGAAATTCGCGATCCTGGTACCGGACGGGGCCGCCGACCGCCCGGTGGAAAGGCACGGCGGCATGACCCCGCTGGAAGCTGCCAACACGCCGAACATGGATTTCGTGGCGGAAAACGGCATCTGCGGGACGGCGCTTACCGTGCCCGAGGATATGCCCGCGGGCAGCGACGTGGCCAACTTCTCCCTGCTCGGCTACGATCCGCGCCGCTATTACTGCGGGCGCGGTCCCCTGGAGGCCGCCAGCATGGGGGTCAGGCTCTCACCGGAAGAGGTGGCCTTCCGCTGCAACCTGGTCACCGCACGCGATGGGCGCCTGGAGGATTACAGCGCGGGACATATCCCCAGCGAGGAGGCGAGGAAACTCATCCTCTTCCTCCAGGAGAAGCTGGGCGATAACCATACCTGTTTTCACCCCGGTGTCGGTTACCGGCACCTCTTGGTGCTGCGGGGACTGCACTACCTCGAGAGCCGCTGCGTACCTCCCCATGATGTGGTGGGCCGTGAGATCGAGGAGGTCCTTCCCGAGGGCCCTGGAGAGGAGAGGCTGCGGGCCTTGATGCGCCTCTCGCACCGCCTGCTTTGCGATCACGAGGTCAACCGCTCGCGTGAGGCAAGGGGCATGATGCCGGCGAACATGATCTGGCCCTGGGGGCAGGGTAAGGCGCCGCAACTCCCCACCCTGCGCGAGAAGTACGGGCTCACGGGGGCGGTGATCACCGCCGTCGACCTGGTCAAGGGGATGGGGCTCTTGGCGGGGATGGAGGTGGTGGAGGTACCCGGGGCTACCGGTTATTACGACACCGATTACCGGGCCAAAGGCGCTTACGCCGTGGATTCCCTGCGCCGGTTGGACCTTGTGTACGTGCACGTGGAGGCGCCGGACGAAGCCGGCCATGAGGGCAACTGGGAAGCCAAGGTGGAGGCCCTGGAGCGCTTCGACAGGCATATCATAGGAGCCGTCCTCGACGCCACCGTGCAGTTGAGCGATAGGCTGTGCATCCTGCTGGCGCCCGACCACCGTACTCCCCTCGAGGTGCGCACCCATGTTCACGACCCCGTCCCCTTCGCCATCTATTCCCCGGGCATGAAACCGGATGCCGTGAAGTCGTTCAGCGAAAAGGCGGCGGCGGAGGGAAGGTTCCAGGCCATACCGGCCTGGAAGTTGCTGGATATATTGGCGGGGCGGGAAGACGGTGCGCCATGAGACCGCCTTGTGCTATAAATATATTGTGAGCAGCCGATGAAAGCCCTTCTCCTTAGAGCGTGGGTGCATTTATGTCAAAGGCAATATCTGAGGCCTGACCCCGGGTGTCGACACCGGGTGTCCGCGGAGGTTTGGCGCCATGGTTGCACGCACTTGAAGGAGAACAGGACTAAAGAAAGACCTGGGATTGTCCGAAGCTCTTTATGCCGCGTTCATGCGGAAAATTCCCGCAGGGAGAGTGTTGGAATTGTCATCCAGAACCTATCCGGTAAAGAAATCGCCGTTAGTGGTGGCGCATATTTCCGATTTTCACATCGGATCCTACCATTTCGTGGCAAACCTGATGAACCGGACCATCCTCGAGCTCAACGAGTTGAATCCGGATATCGTGGTGGTCACCGGCGATCTGACCAACGAAGGTTTTCGCCAGGAGTACCTGACCGCCAAGTCCTACCTCGACAGCCTGATGTGCGAGCGCATCGTCATCGTGCCCGGCAACCACGATTCCCGCAACGTGGGCTACCTTCACTTCCAGGAGCTTTTCGGCCCGCTCTTCCGCTGCCTGGAATACCAAGGAGTCTTCATCATGGGCGTGGATTCCAGCGAGCCCGACCTCGACGACGGCAAGATAGGCAGGGAAAAGTATGGATGGATTGTCGATAGTTTCCATTCCGCGGAGGGTTTCAAGATATTCGCCCTTCACCATCACCTGCTGCCGGTTCCCGGTACCGGCAGGGAAAGGAACATCGTGTACGACGCAGGCGACATCCTGGAGTTGCTCACCTATTCCGGCGTGGACCTGGTGCTCACCGGCCACAAGCACGTGCCCTACGTGTGGAGGCTGGAGGACATGTACATAGTGAACGCGGGGACCATATCCTCGCTGCGCTTACGCGGTCACACGAAGCCGTGCTACAACGTCATCGAGATCTGCGAGGACGCGGTGAAGGTTTTTCGTAAGTATCCCTTCGGCGGCCGGGATATCATCGCGCAGTTCGGTGCGGGGGTCACCGACACCCAGAGGGAGATTTCCGGAGTTGTACGCGAGATAATCGGAACCGACATCTGATCGACTCCCTCAAGCACTCCCCGGCAAGAACGTGAGACTGGAAGTGATACATGGCGGCTGAACGCGCGAAGGCGGTTTTCCTCGTGGACGGCGAACATCATCCCGCCACGGTGCTGGCTGCAATACGCACGTTGGCGGAAAGGGACCGCATGCTGCCGGTAGGCCTTTTCTTCCTGGGCGGGACGGAGAAGCTGGAGGACCTATCGCAACTGCGCTCGCCCGAATGGGAGTTGGTGGTGGCGGAGGACCCGGTGAAGGACCTTGCAAGCGCCCTGCGCAGGCTGAAACCGGGGGTGGTGGTCGACCTGAGCGACCTCCCGGTGCTAGGGCCGGGGCTGAGGATGAGCCTGGCGGCGACGTCGCTGGCGCTGGGGATAACCTACCGCGGCGCGGACTTCACCTTCACCTCTCCGCTGCGAGAGCGGATACTCAAGAGGCCGTCGTGCGCCGTGATCGGGACCGGGAAAAGGTGCGGCAAGACGGCCATTTCCGCGGAGATGGCGCGTTTCCTCAAGGCGGAAGGACATGACCCGGTGGTGGTGGCCATGGGGAGGGGAGGCCCGGCCGAGCCCTACCTGGTCACCGGGAAGGTGGACGAGGCCTTCCTGCTGGGGGAGCTGGAGAAGGGGCTGCATGCCGCATCCGACCACTACGAGGACGCGCTGGTATCCGGCCTGGTCACGGTAGGGTCCCGCCGCTGTGGGGGAGGCATGGCGGGGCAGCCGTTCGTCACCAACTGCGCGGAAGCCGTGCGCCTGGCGGAGACCCTGCCCGGCGATGTGGTGGTAGTGGAGGGTAGCGGTTCCAGCATACCCCCGGTGGCCACCGGGGCCACCATATGCGTGATCAGCGCCGCGCAGGACCTCGAGGAGGCGTTAGGTTACCTGGGCCCCTACCGCCTCTTGATTTCCGATGGGGTTGTCATTACAATGTGCGAAGAACCTTTCGCTTCACCCCACAAAATAAAGGAGCTGCGCGAAAGGATAAAACGGATAAAAAACGACATCATCGTTGTCGAGACGGTTTTCAGGCCTCATCCTTTGAAACCCATCAGCGGCAGGAAAGTATTTCTTGTCATGACGGCGCCCGAGGCAGCGGCGGGGATCATGCGCAGGTATCTGGAGGAAAAGACGGGCTGCAGGCTGGTGGGCGCAAGTACTCAACTGGCGGAGAGGAAGGCTCTGCGGCGGGACCTGGAAGAGGCCGGGGATGCGGAGGTCCTGCTCAGCGAGCTAAAGGCTGCGGCGGTTGAGGTGGTGGCGAGGTTCGCCCGCGAGAGGGGCAAGGAGATGGTCTACTTTCACAACCTGCCGGTACCCGTGGGCGGGGAAGGGGAGCTGGACAACTTTTTCCGCATCATGTGGAAGAAGGCGGTGGAGGAAAGATGAAGAAGGAAGAGGATAGGAAGAACAAGAGAATAACCATCATAGACGAGGAATATCACCGCGTGCCCTTCTCCAAGGGGCTCACGGCGAACGCCATCATGGCCTCCGGCCTGCCGCCGGGTCCGGCGCATTACGTGGCCTCGGACATCGAGGAATACCTGATCGGGGAGGGAAAGCTGGAGATCCAGACGAAGGAGCTGCGCAGGATAACCTACCAGGTCCTCCTGGAAAAGATTGGTGAGAAATACGCGGACAACTACCGCCGCTACGTGAGCTTCAGCAGCCTGAACAAGCCTTTGGTGGTGCTCATGGGCGGCTCCACCGGGGTGGGAAAATCCACCATCGCCACCATGCTGGCCAACCGGTTGAGCATCGTGCGCATCGTCTCCACCGACGCCATCCGCGAGGTCATGCGGGCGTTCTTCTCGTGCGAGCTCATGCCCACCATCCACACCTCCTCCTTCGACGCGGAAGCCGCCCTCATCCATCCCCTGCCCCCTCACGTCGACCCCGTGGTGGCGGGCTTCCGGGAGCAGAGCCTTTCGGTGCTGGTGGGGGTGCGGGCGATCATCAAGAGGGCGCTCAACGAGGGCACCCACATCATCATCGAGGGGGCGCATATCGTGCCGGGCTTTATCGCCCCCGAGCAGTTCCCCGACGCCTTCATCGTTCCCCTGGTGATCAAGGTCACGGACGAGTCGCTCCATTACGGTCATTTCTACATCCGGGAGGTGCAGACGCAGGGCACCAGGCCTTTCCAGAGGTACGTACGCCACTTCGACAACATACGCAAGATACAGGATTACATAGTGCAGATGGCCGAGCTGACGGGGGTGAAGGCGGTGGAGTGCGTGGATCTTGACTCCACCGTTTCGGAGGTGGTGGATTACATCATCAATACCGCCTACAAGATGGCCAGCAAAGAGAGGCTCCTGGAGGAGGCGGCGCAGTTCATCTGACCCGCGCTGCCAGGATGGGGATACGAGGAAGGGTAAAGGAGACATCGTCGCAGGGGTACGGGAGATGTAGCGGAGTATGCGGAAAGGGATCGTGCGGAGGTAACCGATGAAGCTTTTCCTGGACACCGCCAACGTGGAACATATCAGGGAGATAAACGAGTGGGGCGTGCTCTCCGGCGTGACCACCAATCCCTCGCTGGTTTCCAAGGAGGGTCGCGGCATGCGGGAATGCCTGCGGGAGATCGCGGAGATCGTATCCGGACCCGTCAGCGCCGAGGCCATCAGCATGGACGCCGAGGGGATGGTGCGGGAGGCACGGGAGCTGGCCGCCATCGCGGATAACATCAACGTCAAGATAACCATGACCCCGCAGGGCCTGGCCGCGGTGAGCCGCCTGGCGCGCGAGGGGATCAAGACCAATGTCACCCTGGTGTTCTCCGCAAACCAGGCGCTGCTGGCCGCCGCGGCCGGAGCCACCTTCGTCAGCCCCTTCGTCGGCCGCCTCGACGACATCGGCAACAGCGGCATGGCCGTCGTGGAGGAGATAGTGGACATCTTCGACACCTACGGCATAACCACCCAGGTCATCGCGGCCAGCCTGCGGCACCCCATGCACGTGGTGCAGGCGGCGCGCGCCGGCGCGCACATAGCCACCATTCCCTACGAGGTGATGGTGGCGATGACGAAACACCCCCTGACGGACATAGGGATCAAGAGGTTCCTGCAGGATTATGAAAAAATCAAGGACCTGTGAAGAATACAAGGGAATTATCAGGAAAATTATGGAAAGGAGGTGAAGAATTGGAACAGACAATGGACAGAGCCAAGCTGGAATCCATGCTCCTGGTGGACCTGCAGGGCATTGCCCGTGAGATGGGCCTGACCGGCATCACCGGCATGCGCAAGCAGGAGCTCATCGAGAGCATCCTCAGCCGCAGGGTGGAGGAAGAAGGGCTCTTCATCCGCAACGGGATCCTGGACATCCTTCCCGAGGGCTACGGCTTCCTGCGCACACGCGGTTACCTACCGAGCGAGGAGGACATATACGTATCCCTTTCCCAGATACGTCGTTTCCACCTCAAGCGGGGCGACGAGATCCAGGGGCAGGTGCGCCCTCCCAAGGACAGCGAGAAATACAACGCCCTGCTGCGCATCGAGAAGGTGAACGGGGACAACCCCGAGGTCTGCCGCGAGCGTAAGCAGTTCGAGCAACTGACTCCCCTCTTCCCGTTGCAGAGGTTGCGCCTGGAGACGCCGGACGAGGTCACGGCGCCTCGCATCATCGACCTCATCGCGCCCATCGGCAAGGGCCAGAGGGGGCTGATCGTCTCCCCGCCCAAGGCGGGAAAGACCACCATACTCAAGCAGATCGCCAACAGCATCACCTTCAACAACCCGGAGGTCAAGCTCATCGTCCTCCTGGTGGACGAACGTCCCGAGGAGGTCACTGACATGGAGCGGTCGGTGAAGGGCGAGGTGATCAGCTCTACCTTCGACCAACCCTCCGACAACCACATACAGGTTGCGGAGCTGGTGCTGGAAAGGGCCAAGCGCCTGGTGGAACACAACCACGATGTGGTCATTCTCCTGGACAGTATCACCCGCCTGGCAAGGGCCTATAACCTGGCCACGCCGACTAGCGGGCGTATCCTCTCCGGAGGGGTGGATTCCACCGCCCTCTACCCGCCCAAGCGCTTCTTCGGCGCGGCGCGGAACATCGAGGACGGGGGCAGCCTCACCATCATCGCCACCGCGCTGGTGGAGACCGGGTCACGCATGGATGAGGTCATCTTCGAGGAGTTCAAGGGAACCGGCAACATGGAGCTGCACCTGGACCGCAAGTTGGCGGACAAGCGCATCTTCCCGGCTATAGAGATCGACAAGTCCGGGACCCGCAAGGAAGAGTTGATCATGGAGCCGGATGAGGCACAGGTGGTCTGGAAACTCCGTCGCGTGCTCCATGCCCTCGATCCCAGCGCGGCTATCGAGCTGCTCATAGACAAGATACGCAGCACCAAGAACAACCAGGAGTTCCTGAACGAGATAGCCAGGTCGCCCCTCTCGTGAAATCCGGCGCCCTCGGGCGGGCGCCGGAAACGGGGCACCCTTCCGCAAGGGCGCGATCTCGCGTCTGCGTTACCAGCGGCAAGATCGGGGCACACTCCGCCCCGCTGGTAGCAGCGACCTCCCGGGTTCTCCCTAAGGCTGCGGCCTGTTCAAGGATGGGGCGTGTTGCTATACTTATCTGGTTATCGAGGAAGGACGGAGGTTCGAGTAGATGAAGAAAGGGATTCACCCGGATTACGTGGAGGCCACGGTAACCTGTTCCTGCGGCAACACCTTTCAGACACGGTCCACGAAACCGGTGCTGCGGGTGGAGATATGTTCGCAATGCCACCCCTTCTATTCGGGCAAACAGAAGCTGGTGGACACCGGCGGCCGGGTGGAGCGTTTCGAGCGGCGTTACGGAAAAGCGAGACCCCAGCGGCGCAAGAAGGGCCAGGAGAAGGCGGAGAAATAAGCCCGGTCAGTGCCGGAGCCTGCGCCCGGCGGCGATGAGGAGCTTGCCGTCACGCCGCGGCAGGCGGGCGCTTGTGGCCGGCGGGACGCTCGAGCAAGATGGGAAGACTTTCCTCCAGGCGGTGGACCCCAGGTCGATAAGGGGAAATACATGAGACCCCGCGAATGCTTTTCTTCCCTTGCATTTTCCGCGGAGGAGGACGCTCGCATCGGAGGCCAGGCCCTCGTTGAGGGAGTGATGATGCGCGGCAGGAGGTTCTGGTCGCTCGCGGTGCGCAAGCCCGACGGGACCATTTATTCCCAGGTGGAAGCGCTGCGCTCCTTCCTGGTGCGCCATCCCTCCTGGGACAGGCCCTTTCTGCGCGGCATTTTCGTGCTGGCGGAGAGCCTGGTCCTGGGATGGCGGGCCCTTTCCCTTTCCGCGGACCTCGCGCTGGAGAGCGAGGAGGGAGGCAAGGCCTTGGGATGGTGGAGCAAGGCCTTTTCCTTTCTGCTGGCCGCGGCCGTCGCGGTGGGGCTTTTCATCGCCCTTCCCACCTGGCTCGCCCCCCGCATGCTGGGCGAAGACAGCCCGGTCTGGGTATGGAACCTGGTAGAGGGCGGCATGCGCGTGGCCTTTTTCATCGCTTATCTGCTCCTGGTCTCGCTCTCGCGGGAGATGCGCCGTGTCTTCCAGTACCATGGCGCGGAGCACCAGTCCATCCATCTCCTGGAAAACGGGTACCCCTTGGAGCCGGAGAGGGCCCTGCGCGAGGGGACCGACCACCTGCGCTGCGGAACGGCCTTCATCCTGCTGGTCCTGATGCTCACCGTGCTGGTCTACTCGTTCCTGGGAAAGCCGGCGCTGTGGTTGCGCGTCCTGGAGAGGGTGGCGGTCATACCGCTGGTGGCGGGGGTCTCTTATGAGATAATGAAATATGCGGAGAAAAGCCGCTCCCCCTGGGTTTCCGCCCTGATGGCGCCGGGGTTGGCCCTGCAGAGGCTGACCACGCGGCGTCCGGACCGGGAACAGGTGGAGGTAGCCCTCGCGGCGCTGGGGGCGCTCCTGGAGAGGGAGAGGGGGAGGGAACAGGAGGCGGAGTGAGGCCGTGGGCTTCATGGACAAGCTGCGAGAGATAGAGAAGAATTACGAGGAACTGGAGAGGCAGCTGGCACAGCCGGACGTCTACCAGGACCGCGCAAGATACGCCGAGCTGGCGAAGGCCCACGCCGAGCTCGGCGAGATCGTGTCCCACCTCCGCGAGTACCGGCGAGCTGCGCGGGAGGCGGAGGAAGCCCGCGAGCTTCTGCGCGAGGAGAGCGATCCGGAGATGCTCGCCTTCCTGCGGGAATCCCTCCGCGAGGCGGAGGAACGCGTGGAGGAACTGGAGGCGAGGATCAGGCTCCTTCTCGTGCCGCGCGACCCGCGGGACGAGAAGGACGTGATCATGGAGATCCGGGCGGGCGCCGGCGGTGAGGAAGCGGGACTTTTCGCCGGCGACCTCTACCGCATGTACCAACGTTACGCCGACCGTCAAGGATGGAGCGCGGAAACCCTTTCCTCCAGCCCCTCGGAGCTGGGGGGCTTCAAGGAGATCATCTTCTCGGTGCGCGGCAAGGGGGTTTACAGCCGGCTCAAATACGAGTCGGGAGTGCACCGGGTGCAGCGCATACCGGTCACCGAGTCTGGGGGCCGCATCCACACCTCCACCGCCACGGTGGCCGTCCTGCCGGAGGCGGAGGAGGTGGAGGTCGACGTGGACCCCGCGGACCTGCGCATAGACGTTTTCCGCTCCACCGGACCGGGCGGGCAATCGGTGAACACCACCGACTCCGCGGTGCGCATCACCCACCTCCCAACCGGGGTGGTGGTCTCTTGCCAGGACGAGAAGAGCCAGCTGCAGAACCGCGAGAAAGCCCTGCGCATCCTGCGCGCGCGCCTGCTGCGTCTGGAGCAGGAGAGGCAGCAGCGCGAGCAGGCGGAGGAGAGGAGGGCCCAGGTCGGAACCGGCGATCGCTCAGAGAGGATACGCACCTACAATTTCCCGCAGGGCCGCGTTTCAGACCACCGCATCGGCCTTACCCTCTACCGCCTGGAGGAAGTGCTCGACGGCGACCTGGACGAGATCATCGAGGCGCTGGCCGCAGCAGACCGCGCGGAAAGGCTGGCAGAGGCGGCGGGGGGAGAATGAGCCCATGGCGCGGGGGTTCCCGGGAGTGCCGATGCGTTCCGGCTCCCAGCGGCCGGTTCCCGGGCTGCTGGAATGGGCCGAGGAATATCTGAAAAAACATGGTATATATAAACCGCGCCTCAACGCGGAGCTGATGCTTTCCCACTGCACCGGGCGCAGCAGGACTGAGCTCTATGCCTACCCCGAGATGGACATATCACCCCACGCGAAGCAGGCTTTCTTCCGCTGCGTGCGCCGTAGGGCGGAGCGTGAGCCCCTCCAGTACGTGACCGGCGTCAGCGATTTCCGCCGCCTGGAGCTGGCGGTGGACAGTCGGGTGCTCATCCCGCGCCCGGAGACGGAGACGCTGGTGGAGAGGGCGCTGGAGATCCTGCGCGAAGCGGGAGGGCATCCGCTGGTGGTGGACGTGGGGACCGGTTCGGGCTGCATCGCCCTTTCCCTGGCGAAGGAGCACCCGGAGGCAGTGGTCCACGCCACGGACGGCAGCGGGGAGGCGCTGCAGGCGGCGCGCGAGAACGCCTCCCGCCTGGGCCTGGAAGGCCTGGTGGATTTTCACCTCGGCGACCTGCTGCTCGCCCTGCCGGGATGGATGCGGGGAAAGGTCGACCTGGTGGTGAGCAACCCTCCTTATGTGCGCGAGTCTGATTTCCCCTCGCTTCCTCCCGAGGTCAGGGAACATGAACCGCACGCTGCGCTGGTGGCGGGTCCGCGGGGCACGGAGGTGCATGCCCGCCTCGTGGAACAGTCTCTTTCCTGGCTCTCCCCGGGAGGGCGGCTGCTCATGGAATGCGGGGAGGACCAGGTGGAGGAGCTGTGCTCCCTTCTGGAAAGCGCCGGCTATGCGGGGGTGAGGAAAGGAAAGGATCTCACCGGCCGTCCCCGCATGGTGGAGGGAAGGCACGCCGGTCGCGCCGTTGCGGCATGACCGGGGGCGCTGAGGCCGGAGGGTGAAACCCCTCCTTTTTCCTGGAAAGCATCCACATTATGGATACCATAATATGCCATATGCTCCACCTGATTTGACCGTCGAGCACATGCTTCTCTAAAATAATGAGGGAAAAGAAGGCGGTAGTTTTATGGAAAAAATCGCCCGGCGTAAAGCGGGAATATTTTCCAAGGCGCTCTGCTCGGCCCTTGCCGCGACTTTGATCTTTACCTTCACCGTATGCTGGGCACCGTTTCCGGCTTACGCGGACGCCATCAGCGAGAAGAGGGAGCAGGCCAGGGCAGCCGAGAACAGGCTGAAGGCGCTGCAGGCGGAGCTGAACCGGCTCACCTCGGAGCTCAACCAGACCCAGTCCAAGCTGGCCGCGGTGGAAGCCAAGATACAGGCCAACCAGCGGCAGCTGGAGGCGGCGGAGGCGGAATACCAGCGCTGGAAGGGTATCCTCTCCGACCGCGTGGTGGCCATGTACAAGGAGGGGAACGTGGCCGCCCTGGACGTGCTCCTCGAGTGCGACGATTTCGATACCTTCATCAACTCCTACGACTACATGTCGCGCATCGGCAGCCACGATGCCGAGGCCATCGACGCCGCCCGCAACCTCATGGCGGAGATCCGCGCGCGCCGGGCGGAGCTGGAGAGCGCCAAGGCGGAATACCAGGCATACAGCAGCAGCCTGCAGAGGCAGCGCTCCTCCATCCAGAGCAAGCTCAACGAGCAGAAGGCCATCATCGCGGGGCTGGACCGCGAGGTGGCGGCGCTGCTCAGCACGCGCTACGGTGGCGGCAGCAGGGGCGGGGGCAGCGTCAACTGGAACATCGGCCCGGTGAACGGCCTTTACTTCCCCGTCGCGGGACCGCACAGCTTCGTCAACGACTGGGGAGCACCCCGTTCTGTAGGACGCACTCACAAGGGATGCGATATCATGGCGGATTATGGAACCCCGTGCGTGGCCATCACCAGCGGGACGGTGGAGCAGAGGAGCGGCGGCAACGCGGGCCTCTACATCTTCCTGCACGGGGACAACGGCCACCTCTATTACTACATGCACCTGCAGGGTTTCGCGGCCTCGGGACGCGTGAGCGCGGGCCAGGTCATAGGCTACGTGGGGGACACGGGCAACGCGCGCGGCTGTCCCCATCTCCATTTCGAGTGGCACCCCAATCACGGGCCCGCGGTCAACCCCTACCCCCTCCTGGTGGCCATCGACCGCTAGATGATTCGCGGGAACGGCGGGCCCTCCGCAACCCGGCGCCTACCGCATGGACGTGATCGCATGGGCCGGCTCTCTCATCTCCAGGTGGGGATGTCCTGCGGCCGCAGCTCCCGGTCGCCCAGGGCCTCGAATTCCTCCACGGACAGGTAGTGGATGACGGGGTGGTAGGGGCCCATGGCCCCCGGCTGGTTGAGCCCCACCAGGCTTTCTTCGTAGCGGGTGCCGGACCAGGCGGTTTCGGCCCAGGGGAGGTTGGACTCGTCCGGGGTGTACCCCGGCAGGTACCAGTCGGGCATGACGCTCATCCAGCGGATGGTGAGGGTCTGTCGTGAGCGCGTGCCCCAGTCGCACCAGGTGACGCCGTTTTCGGGGGTGGCGTTCGCGGGGCGGTCCTCCGCCCGCGAGTAGACGATGACGTACTCGTCGTCTTCGTTGAGGACGATCTCGTCGTCCATGAGGGAGTTGTAGTTGACGGCGGTCTCGTACCTGTCCCCCTCCCCCAGGCCGTACTGGGAGATGGACCAGTAGCGGACTTCGCCGCCGGACATATGGGGCTCGCCGTTCCTTGTCATGGGAAATGTTGGCATTTTCCCGGTCAGCACGTAGACTTTGCCCGCGCCCAGCTGGAACATGCGCGTGAGGTAATGGTTGTACTTGCAGGTGGTGGCGGAGCCCTCGAAGTTCCCGGGCGGATCGGCGTTCTCTCCGCGGTTGAAGAGCAGCGTGAAGAGCAGGCGGATCCTCTCCCGCAAGGCCTCGGGAGAGAGGTCGTCGCGGGAGCTCGTGGTGAGGTAATGCCGGTTCTCCAGCCTGATCTGGACCAGGCCGAAGATCTTGAACCAGCCGTGTTGGGGTCCGAGTGCGGGGAGGGGCTCGCACGGCGCCTCGTACCCGGCCGGTACCCTGGTGTTGTTGCGCTCCTCGGCGAGGGAGAAGTCGCAGCGCAGCCAGAACCTCTCGCTCGTGGAGAGCTGCAGGGTCGCACGCGGCAGAGGCACCCCTCCCAGTACACCGCTGCCCTTGTCGGGGGCGTAGATGCGCATCCAGAGCAGGGAAGGGGTGAAGGCGTTGTTCCCCCACGCGCCCGCGAAGCCGAAAGGCCCGCCCACGCGGCTGTTCCCCGGCGCGCGGTAGGCGGGGACTTTCATGGCCTCCGGGTTCAGGGTAACCGCGTTCCCGAGCTGCAGGTCGAAAGACACATGGTAGTGGCGGTTGGCGGCCTTGCGGTCGGCGCCCACCCGGAAGGGATTGACGTTCCCCGGGTCCGGATCGATGTCCACGTCGACGAGGGGCACCTCCGGCGTTTCCCCCATGGTGCCGGAGGCGGGGTGTCGGGGATCCAGGGGCGGCAGTATCTCGAACTCGAAGAAGCGGGCGTGGGGGAAATCGCCCTCGACCAGCAGGCGCGAGCCGATGGGAGCCACGAAGATGAGCTTGCCGTAGGTGACGTGCGGGTCGGTTCCCAGCATGTAGCATTCCCGGAAATCGGGGTCTATATCGTGCGAGGGGATGAGTAGCCATTGCTCCTCGGGGGACACCTCCTCGGGGCGCACCAGGGTCCAGTCCTTCGTCTTGGGGTTGTCTATGCACTCGGGGAGCAGTTCCTCGGGCAGCCGCGCGGGCGCCTCCCCCCGCAACCAGCGGCGGATATAATCCTCCAGCTTGCCGGACAACTCCCGTGCCCTGCCGTTGATCTCATCCACGAAGCGCTCTCCCCGCGCACGGTTGCTCTTCGCCAGGTCGATCCTCTCCTCGTTGGTCATTTCCGGCAGCTCCGTGTGCGACCAGTAATCGGTGTACTCGGAGGCGGGGTAAGCAAGTGTCTCATCCGGCGTTTCCGCGGTCTGGGGCTCGGCCTGCCGGCCGCATCCAGGCTGCGAGAGGAGCAGGGAACAGAGCGAGAGGGACAGTAGCAGGGCCGTTGCCGTTGAGAAGCCTCCCTCCCGCCCCCGGCGCCTCCCGCGGTCCGCGTCGCGCGCCTCGCGCGCGCCTCGCTCTACCATCCTCGTGATGAAAGGTTCCCGCGTGGGGCGGGCGGTTTTCTCGCGGGCAGGCAGGGGAAAGCGGCGCCCGGCCATCTTGCAGCCTTAACGGATGCCCGCCAGCCCGTAGAGGCGGGGCAGGTCGACGCAGCATTCGATGAGCTCGCGCAGCCTCGCGATCTTGCTCTCCTCGTGGGTGCGGGCGCTGCGGATGATCATCTCCGCCCGCTCCGCCGTGGTGAAGGTGTCCGTGGCCACCAGGATCACGGGGATGCCCAGTTCGTCCGCCTTTCCCAGGACGATGCTCGAGGGGTAGAGGTTGCCGGTGAGGATTATGCAGCGCGCCCTGGCCTCCATGGCCGCGAGCTGTATGTCGCTGCGGTCTCCTCCCGTGACCACGCAGAAGTTGCTGCGCTTGCGGAAGACGGAGAGGGCGTGCTCCTGGCTCATGGCCCCCACCACGACGTCCTCCACCATGGCGTCCGCCCCTTCCTCGGCGCAGAGTATCTTTCCGTCGATGAGCCTGGCGAGGTCCCCTATGTTTATGGAGGTGAGGAGGCGCTCGTGGGGAAGGATCCCCAGGACCGGTATGCCATTTCTTTCCAGGTAGGGAGCGAGCATTTCCTTCACGAAACTATCCCTGTTGGCGGGGACCATGTTGTAGATCACTCCCAGCAGGGACTCGCCCAGCTGATCCCCGGCCGCCAGGACGTTGTCCGCCAGGAAAGCGTCGTTAAAGCGCTCCACCAGTATCACCCGCGCCTGCAGGGCCGGGGCCAGCTGGAAGGCGGAGAGCCCCAGCATCCATCCCTGCTGTGAGTTGTAGGCTCCCTGAATCATTACCAGGTCCTTGCCGGCGCCGATGCGGGAGAGCGCTTCACGCACGCGGGGCAGCACGTCCCGGGGCCCGTCCTTGAGGGCCTCGTTCACCAGCTTGGGGCTGAGCACCACGGGGCAGATGTCCTCCAGGTCCTCCTCCAGCGATAACGTCCGCCTCATGAAGGCGGCGTCCTCGTCGGTGACTTTGCCCTCCTCCTGGTGAAAGCGGTGGCCCAGGGGCTTCATGTAGCCCACCTTGAGTCCGTCTGCCTGGAAGCGCAGCCCCAGCCCGATGCACATGGTGTGCAGGCCCGCGAGGCCCTGCTGCGAGGTCAGGTAGATGTAAACCATTGAGATCACTCCTCCAAGACGATCCTGGCGTCGGCGGCCAGGCAACCCTTACCGTCCTCCATGACCCGCAGGGGATTAATGTCCAGCTCGATTATCTCCGGAAAGTCCGTGACCAGTTGGGAGACGCGCAGCATGCACTCGATGACCGCGTCGATGTCCGCGGGCTTCTCGCCCCGGGCCCCCTGCAGCAGCCAGTAACTCTTCAGCTCCCGCAACATCTCCCTGGCCTCCTCCTCGCTCAGGGGCGCGAGGCGGAAGGCCACGTCCTTCAACACCTCCACGTATACTCCCCCCAGGCCCGCCATGATCAGGGGCCCGAACTGGCTGTCGCGGCTCATGCCCAGGATGAGCTCGCGGGAGGGCGGGAGCATCTCCTGCACCAGCACGCCCCAGATGGAGGCGGCGGGGACGAACTTGCGGGCGTTGGCGGTTACGTTCTCGTAGGCGGCGATGAGGTCGTCGGTGTTGCCGATGCCCACCACCACCCCCCCGATGTCCGTCTTGTGCAGGATGAGCGGAGAAGCGATTTTCACGACCACCGGGTAAGCGATCTCGCGGGCTGCCCGGATGCATTCCTCGAGGTTGGTGGCCAGAATGGTGCGGGCGACGGGAAATCCGTAGGCCTGGAACACCTCCCTCGCCTCCACCTCCACCAGCTCCTTGCGGCCCTGGGCGCGCACGGAGTCGAAGGTCTGGCGCACCTTGCCCGCGTCCACGGCGAAGCGGACCCGCGTGAGGCGCGGCCGCGACAGGAAGTCCGTGTATGCCTTCATGCCGCGCAGGGTCCTCACCGCCTCTTCCGGAAAGCGGAAGTTGGGGATCCCCGACCCGCGCAGTATCTCCTCCGCTTCCGCGACCTCGTCGCCCCCCATGAAGACGGCGAAAACCGTTTTCCCGGCCTTCCCCGCCTCTTCGGCGAGGGCGACGGCGGTCTCCCTTATCTCGGTCATGGCCTGGGGGGTGAGGATGACCAGGAGGGCATCGTTTCCCGGGTCGGGCAGCACGTGTCTCAAGGCCAGTCGATACCGCTCGGCGCCCGCGTCTCCCAGGACGTCCACGGGGTTGTAGACGCTGGCCGCTTCCGGCAGCCCTTCGCGCAATGACCGGGCGGTATCCTCCGCGAGCGACGCCAGCACCAGGCCGCTCCGTTCCAGGGCGTCGGAAGCGATGATCCCGGGACCTCCCGCGTTGGTGATCACCGCGACGCGCGGCCCGCGGGGCGGCGGCTGGAGTGAGAAGCCGCGTGCAAGCAGGAAAAGGTCCTCCACCGTCTCGGCGCGCAGGGCGCCGCACCTGCGGAAGGCGGCCGTGTAGGCGTTCTCCGATCCCGCCAGGGTGCCGGTGTGGGAGGAGACGGCTCGCGCTCCCGCCTCGGTGACGCCCGCCTTGAAAACGATAACGGGTTTGCTGCGGCTCACCCTCTCGGCCACCTGCAGGAACTTGTCGCCGTCGTTTACGCCCTCGAGATAGGCGGCTATCACCGCGGTGTTACCGTCCTTTTCCAGCGACTCCAGGAAGTCGCTCTCGTCCAGGTCCATCTTGTTGCCCAGGCTGATGAAGCGGGAAAAGCCCAAGTGGTTCTCCTGCGACCAGCCGAGTACAGCGGTGCACAGGGCGCCGGACTGGGACATGAAGGCCACCTTGCCCGGCTGGGGAGCCCGGGTGGCGAAGGTCGCGTTGAGGGGGGTGGCGGTGTCGGCCAGCCCCAGGCAGTTGGGACCCAGCACGCGGATGCCGTGCCTGCGTGCCGTATCGCGCAGCTCCGTCTCGCGGCGGTAACCCTCTCTGCCGGATTCCTTGAAGCCGGCGGAGATGATCACCGCCGCCTTAACGCCGCTGGATCCGCATTCCTCCAGGACCTCCCGCACGGCGGGGGCGGGCACGATGATCACCGCCAGGTCCGGCGCCTCCGGCAGGGCGGAAACGGATGGGTAGCAGGTTAGGTCGAAAACGGCGTCGTGCGAGGGGTTGACCGGGTAGACCTTGCCCGGGAAACCTGAGCGCAAGATGTTCTCCAGGACCACCCTGCCCACCTTGCCCGGCTTCTCGGAGGCCCCGATCACCGCCACCGACGAGGGTCGAAAAAGCGCGTCCAGGAGCTCCTCCTCGCGCTCGTTACTACCCGCGGAAAACCGCGTGCACGCCGCGTCTATTATACCCGTTCCTCCCCCCTTGCCGGGCAGGTTCCCCGCAGGACGCGCGATGCCGGGGAAGCGGGCCCGGGATGGAGGTTCCCGCCCGCGGCAGGGTCGCGGCTTTTCGGGTGGCCTGGCGCCGGGCGGGAGAGGCACACGGGACGGGTGCGCTCAATTGCAGGTGCGCAGCCAGATGGGGGCGGTGACGGCTGCCTGGAACTCCTTGCCGGAGTCGTCGTCCCCGTTCCCGTCCCTCTCCGTCACCCGCAGGTAGAAGTGACAGTCCCCGCTCACGGGGACTTCCGGGTTCCAGGCCACTCGCCCGCCGCCGCCTGTCTCCAGGTCCAGGCGGGCGGCAACGCGGCCCTTATCGGTGATAAGTTCCAGGGAGGCGATGTCCTCGTCATCATCCACTTCCACCAGGAAAGACACCGTTTGCGAGGAAACGCTTACTACCGACCCCATCCATTCCTCCCCCAGCCTGAAGGTCACCCGCATGTTGGGGTCGTCGGTGGCGTACACCCGCCGCGCCTTTATGGCTTCGAAAAGGGCTTCCCGGGTCAGCACGGGGGCGACCACCACCGTGCGGTGGCTGTTAGCGGAAAGGCGGTGGTTGTCCTGGTTGGCGGCGGGGGCAATCCTCCACCCCGCGTCCAGCGCGGCCTGGTAGAAGGGGCAATAGGTTCCGTCGTTGATCCCCTCGTCCTTGTTCCCGGTCTCCAGCAGGCAGAATTCATCCGCGACGTCCGGGGCAGCGGAGAAGCCATCGAAGCATCCCTCCGGGTCGCCGGGGTGGTTGAACTGAGCCACCGCGCCGCGGGCGTCCAGCCACCTGTAAAGAGACCGCAGGTCCGTCTCCGCCTTGCAGCCGGTGTAGTCCTCGCTACCCAGCACCATGACATGACCCTCCTCGGGATGGCTCCACTCGAAGCCACGCAGGGCCACGAAATTCCCGGGACTGTCGAAGGAGTCCGCCTGCTTTCCCGTCTCCTCCCATTCCACGGAGGAAAGCTGCTCGCCGTGGTCGGTCACCGCGAAGAAATCGAAGCCCACCGTGTCGCGCGCCCAGGCATAGGCCTCCGCAGGCGTCCCGGCGCCGTCCGAGAATTCCGTGTGGCCGTGGAGGCTCCCGAACCAGAAACGCATCCCTCCCGCCACGCCGTCCGCCGCTTCCGGAGAGCCCTTGCCTGCCTCCCCCGGCCCGCATGCGCCTGGAAACAACAGGCAGGCGACGAGCAAAAGCGAGACGGGCACGGCGAGGCGGCCGGAGCGGGAAGCGGGAAGTCGCACCCAGATCGCCCCCTTTCGGCCGAAGACCTCCTACGAATGCCTGTGCGAATCCTCGTCTCTATTATGTGCACTAGTATATGGCTTATGCACGTATCCGTGGTGCGGCCGCGCGCCGCGTCTCCCCACGCGCGGCATGGCGGCGGCTTGGCTTTGCATATGAGGGCGTCCAAACGGGGGGCCGCGGCAGAGTCGTTTCTTTGACTGGCATGCGGGGCTGTCCTATAATACCATTCTGTTATCCATGCCTGCTTTGAGCATGGCGAATCCACCGGAGCGAGGATCATGAAAATGGCTGATGACGATCTACAACCCAGTATTGCGGGGGATTACCGCGAGGAGAGGGAGGACGACATCGTCCTCACCGAGCAGGGGATGCGCAAGCTCCAGGAAGAGCTGGAATACCTGAAGAACGTCAAGCGATGGGAGGTCGCCAAGCGCCTGGAGCAGGCACGTTCCTTCGGCGATATCATGGAAAACTCCGAGTACGATGACGCCAAGCACGAGCAGGCCTTCGTGCAGGGCCGCATCGTGGAGATCGAGCATATACTGGACAACGCGCGCATTATCCGCGAAGAGGAGATCGACCTCTCCGAGGTGACCATCGGCTCCATGGTGATCATCGAGGATGTGGAACGGGGAGAGGAGATGCAACTGCGGCTGGTGAGCGCCGCGGAGGCGCGCGGGAACAGAGGCTGCATCTCCGACCAATCACCGGTAGGGAGGGCCATCCTGGGGCACAAGGCGGGAGAGGTGGTGGAGGTGCAGGTCCCCTCGGGTACCGTGCAGTACCGCATCCGGCGCATCGAGCGCTGAAGGGATTCAGGGTGTGGATCGCTTGGGAGAAGGAAACGTCCCCCCCGCTTTCCGCGAGGAGAGCGACCTGGTAAAGAGGCGCCTGGAGAAGCTCGAGGAATGGAAGGCGCGCGGCATAGAACCTTACGCCATCAAGTACCCTCACGAGGACACCACCACGCGCATCCGCCAGCGCTTCCATGAATTGGGAAATGGCGAGGAGAGCGGTTACCGGGCGTCCCTGGCGGGAAGGTTGATGGCCCTGCGCCGCCACGGGAAGGCCTGCTTCGCCGACCTGGAGGACGGTTGGGGCAGGCTGCAGCTGCTGGCCGCCGTCGATTCCCTGGGAGAGGAAGGCTACACGCTTTTCCAGGAACTGGATATAGGGGACTGGATCGGGGTGGAGGGGCAGGTCTTCCGCTCGCGGCGCGGCGAATTGACCTTGCGCGTCTCCCGCTTTCAGCTGCTCTCCAAGAGCCTGCGGCCGCTGCCGGAGAAGTGGCACGGGCTCAAAGACGTGGAGCTGCGTTACCGCCAGAGGTACCTGGATCTCATGGTTAACCCGGAGGTGAAGAGGAACCTGCTGGTGCGGGTGAGGACCATCGGGGAGCTGCGCCGCTTCCTCGACGAGCGGGACTTCATCGAGGTGGAGACCCCCATGCTCCAGCCCATCCCGGGCGGCGCCACAGCGCGGCCCTTCGTCACCTACCACCAGGCGCTGGGCGAGGACCTCTACCTGCGCATTGCGCCGGAGCTGTACCTGAAGCGGTGCGTGGTGGGCGGCCTGGAAAGGGTTTACGAGATCAACCGCAATTTCCGCAACGAGGGCATCTCGTACAAGCATAACCCGGAGTTCACCATGCTCGAGTTCTACTGGGCTTTCGTGGATTACCTGGAGCTGGCGGACTTCCTGGAGGAGATGCTCACGCAGGTGGTGAAGGCCGTGAAGGGGGAGCTGCGCTTCACCTACCAGGGGCAGGAACTCGATCTCACCCCGCCCTGGCGGCGCGTGACCATGCTGGAGGCCTTGGGGGAGGTCCTGGGCAGGCCCGTCTCCTCCTCCACGCCCGTGGAGGAGCTGAGGGAGCTGTCGGCCCGGCGCGAGGTGCCCCTGGAGGAGGGGTGGGGCGCAGGGAAGATAATGACGGAGCTCTTCGAGAAGCTGGTGGAACCCGAGCTCTGGAGCCCTACCCTGGTCATGGACTATCCGCGCGAGGTCTCCCCGCTGGCCCGCGTCCATCGCTCCGACCCTTTCCTCACCGAGAGGTTCGAGCTCATCGTGGCGGGGCGTGAGATCGCCAACGCCTTCTCAGAGCTCATCGACCCGCTGGACCAGAGGCGGCGCTTCGAGGAACAGGCGAGCCAGAGGGAGCGGGGAGACGATGAGGCGCACCTGGTTGACCACGATTTCCTGCGCGCCCTGGAGTACGGCATGCCGCCCACCGGAGGCCTGGGGCTGGGCGTGGACCGCCTGGTCATGCTGCTTACCGACGCCCATTCCATCCGCGAGGTGATCCTCTTTCCCCACCTGCGCTCCGAGGCTTGAGGGCGCCGCCGGATCCCGGTGTCGCGGCAAGCGCGCAGGCGGCCCTTACGCAACGCGAATCCCTCGCACGGGAAATCAACATCCGCAACATGCTGGGCTTTCAAGGGGGAGGCCGCCTTTGTCGATGAGGTCTAACGGAGAGTTTATGCGGGCGGCGTCGCGGCGGCGTTTGCGGCAGCAGGACATGACCTCCGCCATGGCGAATCGCCTTTGAAAAGGGTATAAAAGGTGTGATAATAAAGGCGTGAGGTACGCGCAACGGAGGGGGTAATGAAGTGTTCCAGAGGTTCTCGGACAGAGCTAGGCGGGTGGTGGTCCTGGCCCAGGAAGAGGCCCGCATGCTCAACCATAACTATATCGGGACGGAACACCTGCTCCTGGGATTGATCCAGGAGGGAGAGGGCGTAGCCGCCAAAGCCCTGGAATCCATAGGCATAAGCCTGGAGGCGGTCCGCAACCAGGTGGAGGAGATCATCGGACGGGGCAGCACCGCTCCCACCGGGCACATCCCCTTCACGCCGCGGGCCAAGAAGGTTCTGGAGTTGTCCCTGCGCGAAGCCCTCCAGCTAGGCCACAACTATATCGGGACGGAACATATCCTGCTGGGCCTTATCCGCGAGGGGGAGGGCGTCGCCGCGCAGGTGCTCACCAAGCTGGGGGCGGACCTGGACCGCGTGCGCAACCAGGTGGTACAGCTCTTGACGGGGGCCTCCGCGGGCTCCAAAGAGGCGGTGCAGGCGGGCGAGGCGCAGCCTCAGGGCAACCTGCTGCTGGACCAGTTCGGTCGCAACCTCACCCAGCTGGCCGTGCAGAACAAGCTGGACCCGGTGATCGGCAGGGAAAAGGAGATCGAGAGGGTCATGCAGGTGCTCTCCCGCCGCACGAAGAACAATCCCGTGCTCATCGGGGAACCTGGCGTGGGCAAGACGGCGGTGGTGGAGGGATTCGCCCAGCGCATAGTGAGCAACGAGGTCCCGCAGATACTGGCCGGCAAGCAACTGTACACCCTGGACCTGGGGGCGCTGGTGGCCGGCTCCCGCTACCGCGGCGATTTCGAGGAACGCCTTAAGAAGGTGGTGAAGGAGATCCGCAGCCGCGGGGACATCATCCTCTTCATCGACGAGCTGCACAACCTGGTGGGCGCGGGAGCGGCGGAGGGCGCCATCGACGCCGCCTCCATCCTCAAGCCGGCCCTGGCGAGGGGAGAGCTGCAGACCATAGGCGCCACCACGCTGGACGAGTACCGCAAGCACCTGGAGAAGGACGCTGCCCTGGAGCGCCGCTTCCAGCCCATCCTGGTCGAGGAGCCCACGGTTGAGGAGACCATAGACATACTGAAGGGGCTGCGCGACCGCTACGAGGCCCATCACCGCGTGGCCATCACCGACGGGGCCCTGGTGGCGGCCGCCAGGCTGGCCAGCCGCTACATCACCGACCGCTTCCTGCCCGACAAGGCCATCGACCTCATCGACGAGGCGGCCTCCAGGTTGCGCATCCGGGCCATGACGGCGCCCCCCGACTTCCGGGAGATGGAGGAAAAGCTGCAGAAGGTGCGCCAGGAGAAGCAGGCGGCCATAGCGGCGCAGGAATTCGAGGAGGCAGCCGGCCTGCGGGACAGGGAGAAGGAGATCCTGAGCGAGATGGAGCAGCTGGAGGAGGACTGGAAGATCCCTCTCGGCTCACACCAGTTGCAGGTGACCGAGGACGATATCGCGGACATCCTCTCCTCCTGGACGGGCATCCCGGTAAGCCAGCTCACGGAGGAGGAGAGCAGCAAACTGCTGCGCATGGAGGAGGAGCTGCACAAGCGCATCGTAGGGCAGGACGAGGCGGTGCGCGCGGTTTCGCGCTCCATCCGGCGCACGCGTTCCGGGCTCAAGGACCCCAAGAGGCCGGGCGGGTCGTTCATCTTCCTGGGGCCCTCGGGGGTGGGGAAGACGGAGCTGGCGCGCACCCTGGCCGAGTTCCTCTTCGGCGACGAGTCGGCCCTCATCCAGATCGACATGTCGGAGTACATGGAAAAGCACGCCGTGTCGCGGCTGGTGGGTTCCCCTCCCGGCTACGTGGGATACGAGGAGGGCGGCCAGCTCACCGAGGCAGTGCGCCGCAAGCCCTTCAGCGTGGTTCTGCTGGACGAGATCGAGAAGGCCCACCCTGACGCCTTCAACATGCTGCTACAGATCCTGGAGGACGGGCGCCTCACGGATTCCCAGGGCCACAAAGTCGATTTTCGCAACACCATCGTCATCATGACCTCCAACCTGGGGGCCAGGGATATCAGCAAGGGCACCTCCCTGGGCTTCACTGCCAAGAAGGAAGGTGGGCTGGACTACGACAAGATGAAGGACAGGGTGCTCTCGGAGTTGAAGAAGACCTTCCGGCCGGAGCTGCTCAACCGCATCGACGACGTCATCGTCTTCCACGAGCTCAACCACGAGGAGATCAAGCGGATAGTGGACCTGCTCATGAAGAGGGTCAAGGACCAGATGGCGGAGCAGGACATCGAGATCATCCTCTCGGACGATGCCAAGGAAGTCCTGGTCAAGGAGGGGTATGACCCGGTGTACGGCGCCAGGCCGTTGCGCCGCGCCATCCAGAAGCTGATCGAGGATCCTCTGTCCGAGAGGATACTGGCCAAGGAGTTCGAGGCGGGCTCCACCGTGCTCATCGCAACCGACGAGGCGGGGACCATCACCTTCGAGAAGGTACAGGCGCCCGAGAGCGGCGCGGACATATTGCAGACAACCTGATCGCCAAACAACACCTCGAGGTCAGCCCTCATTCGTTGCCTTTTATAAGACCAAGGGAGAGGCTCCGCCCCTTCCTTGACCCTCCCCAGACATACTTTGGGGTCAAACCGCGTTCATGTCTGGGAGGGGTCGTTCCTGGGGATGGATGGCGGCTCGGCCCTCTGGACGGGCCTTCGCCGCACCCATCCCCCGCAGGCCAAGGAATCTCCTTTCCTTCTTCCGGCCCGGG
>OGCI01000931.1_pt1 | contig 28402 bp, 16 predicted proteins | sample 1570021 | NCBI WGS metagenome assembly OGCI01 (sample SAMN06264664, study PRJEB24512) | hot springs metagenome | isolation source: Hot spring water | place: South Africa: Tshipise | collected 2015-06-21 | reverse complement strand
TGAAAATTACATGTTCGGCGGTTTGAGGTCGAACCGCGAGTGGCAAAGCGATGATTCCAATAGTGTCGTTCAATTAAATTAAAATTTATATTTTTGGCCGAGTCACGAAAACTAATTCGACACGAAAACAACCAAGGAGCAAAAAGGCCATAGGAAGGGGGGGGCAATGGCGGAAGCGCGTTTGGAAGACATCCGCGAATACGTGCAAAAGGTTGCGGAAGCTACAGCAGCCAGGAAGCTTTCTCAATCGGCTCAACAGCATATCGACTTGTGGCTAAAGGATCCCGGCTACGCGGATTACTTGCCGGAATTGAAGCGGCATATCGATCAAGGGCGTTGGTCGGAGCTAGATGCTGTGTTTTGGACGGTCATTCCTTTCGGTACCGGGGGCCGTCGCGGGAAGATGTATCCAATCGGCACTAACGCGATCAATGATCGAACGATTGCCGAAAGCGCCCAGGGGCTCGCGGAATACGTGCATCAGGTGCGGGAGCAACGCCCTTCAAGCTGTGTCATTGCTTACGATACGCGGCATCGTTCAAGCGATTTCGCGCGGCTTTGTGCTGAAGTGATGGCGGCAGCCGGTTTCAGGATCTATTTCTTAGACGGTTACCGGAGCACGCCCGAACTTTCGTTCGCCGTGCGGCACTTCAAATGTGCATGCGGCATCATGGTGACGGCAAGCCACAATCCTCCCTCCGATAACGCGGTGAAGGTCTATTGGTCGCATGGTGGTCAGCTTCTGCCGCCGCATGACGAGGGTGTGATTCGCCAGGTGATGAATGTTCGTCAAATCCAAAGGGTGCCCTTTGATCAAGCCTTGGCTCGGGGCGACATCATCTTTGCTCAGGAGGAAGCTGACCGGGCTTTTGTGGAGGCAGTACTCAGGCAAAGCCGGCCGGGGCCGCGAGATTTACGGGTGCTTTACTCTCCCCTCCACGGGGTGGGGGCGTGGGCTGTGTGCCCGGTGCTCGAGCGAGCGGGATTCCGCCAGGTAGAAGTCTTCCAACCACACGCGGAGCCTAGCGGGGAGTTTCCGAATGTTCCCAAGAATATCGCCAATCCGGAAAATCCCGAGGTGTTCGTTCCGTTGATTGCTCGGGCCCAAGAGGCCGGGTTGGACATCGCCTTGGCCACGGATCCGGATTGCGACCGGCTGGGTTGCGCCGTACCGGAAAGCTTAAGCCCTCAAGCCCGATGGCGCACTCTTTCGGGTAATCAAATCGGAGTCCTTTTTACCGACTACCTCCTGCGCCGAAGCCGTGCGGAAGGCACTCTTAATGACCGATCCTATGTCGTAAAGACCATGGTCACTACGGAGTTGATCACAAAGATCGCATCCGATTATGGCGTGGCGGTGGTGGGGGACCTGCCCGTGGGATTCAAATGGATCGGCGGGGTAATGGAGTCGCGCGGTGCCGACGGCTTTATATTGGGAGCGGAGGAATCCTATGGCTTCTTAATCGGTACCCATGCGAGAGACAAAGACGCTGCGGTGGCGGCCCTGGTGCTTTGCGAAATGGCAGCCGAGCTCAAAGAGAGCCGGAAAACCCTCTATCAATACCTGGTGGAAATTTTCCGCAAATTCGGGTGGTATTGGGAAAAGACCATCTCCTACGATTTACCCGGCAAAGCCGGAATGGAATTGATGCAAATGCTTATGAGCAGTTTTCGCGCCAAGCCGCCCGGGGAGCTTGGAAAGCTCACCCTAAGTCAGGTCCGCGACTTTTCCACGGGGGTCATTCGCCAGTTGGACGGAACAGAGCGGCCTTTTGAGGGACCGCGGGCAGATGTGTTGTTTTTTGATCTGGAAAAGCCGGGCAATTGTGTAGCGGTCCGACCATCGGGAACCGAGCCGAAGGTGAAGTTCTACTTTTTTGCAGCAGAACCTCCGAGCAGTTTCCATAAGCCGGACGAAGCGGAGCAGGCGTTGACGGTGCGTTTGGCGGAGATGGAAGCCAGCATCCGGCGCGAGGTTGAAAGCCGAATCGGCCCCTCGTAAATGGCCCACTTATTGCCGGGGCGTGTAACACACGTGTATCAGGGGTGCGCATAGATCACGTGCGAAGCTTGCCTTAACACGGGTAAGCGCAGCGTTCCGACTTCGTACCGCGGAAAGGCAGTTCTCAGGCGGCTTGATGACGAAAGATTGCACCCAATGCGAGCGGCGTATTGCAGGGCATCCAGTCAGCTAAACACGAACTTCTCCGCTCCGGGAATCCGCCAGCACGGTTCTATCGTTGGGGAGTTTCTGCCAAACCTGCGATCCGCGAGGGTCGTTCCCGAATCCGTTCGTTGACTGCCCAACTTAACCAACCGTCTGTCAGTTGGAAATGCACCAACTCAAGCGATCCTAAATCCGGCCGATTGGTAAAAGAGGCCGGCAGAACGGTCCACACGCGGTCTTTTGAAAAAGTCTTGCTAAAAATACCCCGTAAGGCAATTTGATCGCGGAAGCTGAGGTTTTCCCCCGAAAGGCTGATCACTCCCTCCCGTATAAGCCGCGCACTGTGGAGTGTGGACTCAGGCCGGTAGGTCACGCGCACGACAAAATTTTCCCAGGTGTGTGGGGCCTTCTCTAATCGGGCGATTGCCAGATGAATCCGCATCAAGCCCTCGCCGATTTCGACCCAAATTGGCTTATCGTTGGCGAATACCAGGGTGACATCGTCTCGGCCATTGGCATTGCGACGCAGTTCCGGCCACGCAAGGGCTGTTGCCACACGTTCAATAAGCTCATCAGGGGTGCACCGCCGGCCAGCTAGCTCGAGTTTTTCCAGAAGGTTGTTCACGGCAGATTGATGGATTTGGAAGCTTGCCAAAACCCCATCGGGCAATCGGGGTCGCGGACTGTGGGCTGCCAATTGATCAGGCCCGGCTAAACGCCATCGACCCACGATCGCCTCCTGCGAGGTGTAGCCGTCCAGTAAAGTGGGCTGGAGACCAAGTCGCCTTAAAGGCTGTAAAAACCGATCGCGAATGAGACTCTCCAGTCGAGCCAATCGCGGTGCTGATTCCTGCTCGAATTCCCGCCGAATCCGAGCCTCAAGTTTTTGGCGAGATTCGGCCGCGGCTTCCGGTAGACTACGTTCATGTTGGCTCCAAGCAATCTCCTGCGCAAGAGTGCCGATGATCGGAAGGAAATCAAAATCCGTCCGAACCTGCCGGAGTTGTACCCGTTGCCGAGCGGTTACATGAGCAGGCCATATTTTGAGGCCATCGCCCGTCACTTCGATCTCCTTCCAAGCCACGAACGCCCCTGTACTTTCATTGAAGAAGACTGCCGGCCCGGCAGCCGAAGAGGTGGCCGCCTGGAGGCGACCTTCAATCACCAGTCGCAATCGGATTCGCGAGTTGTCCGGAATAAACTGGAAAACTGCCTCGGTTTCGGCCAGACTCCGTCCCGACACCGGACGCCCTAAAATTATTTCGCGGACCGGCCCTATTCGTGCAGGAACGTCAGGAACAAGCCGGTTGAGTAATCGCTCGCTAATGGCCACCCGCAAGTTTGCGTTTCGGTATTGGCTAACGACCTGTCCAAGTTGACCGGCCGCCGTGCCCATATAGCCTGATTGCAATTGGGTAAGCGATGCGGCTAGGGACGTGGCAAGCTCTGGGTCACCAGTGGCTTCATACTCCTCGAGGAGCCTGAGGGTTTCCGCAGCCTGGATGTGGCCTTCGGCGACAAGTTTCCATAGCGGCACGCGTCGGCTCAAGGCGTAAGCCGCCCGTCTCAGGGCACTGGCGGAAGCCTCGTCGCCGAACGATTCCGCGTCCCGAAGGGATTGACTTATGATCAATTCCAAGTCCCGGAGGGGATGACCGGATGCGGCGGGTCGAGAAGCTGCCCACTCCGGCGCACTGGAGGCAACGCCTAGGATTAAAGACCCTCCCGGGGGAGAAGGATTACCGCCGCTTTGGACCGCACCGCTCGTTTCCGGGGAATAACCCGCGGAGCTCGAGGTTGCCGCATCGTTGGCTGGGCCCAGGCGTTGCGCACTGGGCTTTAGGACAAAAGGGTCGGTGGGCTCCTGTGTGAGCTCGCCCGGAGGCTGCCAGCCCGCTGAGGAATCCGGGGTCATCCCCGGTGCCTCCTGACATCGGGCTTGCAACCGACATTCGATCGCGCTACATAGGCGGTCTAATCTCTCGAGCAAGGCATGAGCCCGAAGGGCCGTTTCAGGATGCGGCCACAACGGCCGCAGGTACCGAAAAAACCCTTTCGGCACAATACACCCACAGCGAGGCACAGCAAACCGCGCACACAAAGGACATTGGCCACAGCCAATCATTTCCGAAGCGTTTGGTGCCCGTGCGGCTTCCTCATTCTCAGAGATCTCCGGAACATTCTGGGGAGAAGACCCATTTGAGCCTTCGGGCAAAGAACGGTCACCATTTCCGAAGCTCGGCGAGGATTCTGCCATGTTTGGCGTCGCATGTGCGAGTGAGGATTTCAGATTTTCCGAAATCGTCATTCCGTCACTCGTAGGATCGCTAAGGGAGTCTCTATTAGAGAGGCCCCCATGCGACCGGGCTTGGTCCGATGGATGCCCCTGAGGTTCCAGCGTGGAGGCAATCTCCTGAACACCGTCAGCCGGTACCCGATCATCGACATTCGGGACGTAGGCATCCGAGCTATACACCCCGTTCAACATCTCGGCAGCTTCAGAAGTATAGGGACGCCAATCGAAGTCTGTAGTCCCGGGTTCTAACTCCGAAACGATCTGCTCAGATTGTTCCGCGTCCGAGGGAACGGAAACGATAATGCCCCAAGCAAGCTGCGCAGACAAAGGGGCAGGAGTGGAGTCGTCGATATCACTTTGAGAGAGGGTAGCGTCATCTGTTGGTTGTGCGGACGAAAGTTCCGGGCCTTGCCCGGCCGCGGGTTCTGATCGCTGTGTTCCCAGAGCAATCACTTGTCCCGTATCGCCTACAACCGGGGCCGGTACCCAATCCTCTCCTGCATGGGCACTACTCGCACCGTAAGGTCCGAAAAGCGGCCCCGAGACTAATTCAGGAGCGGAAGTCCGGTGATGCCAATCTCCTCCCCATGGGGGGATCTCTGGAGTCCGCACCCACGGAACATTGGCAGGAGACGAACCGATCGCTTGATCGGCAAAGCTTGGGTAGGCGGGTGTTGGCCGCGCTTCGGGAGTCCGATACCATGGCGATGAGCCGGCCAAGCTGGATGCAGGGCCGGACGGAGGATTAAAAGCGGGCCTTAAGGCGACTTGGGAACGATTCCCAGTCGGCCAGGCAAATACGACCAAAAAACCCGCCAAAAAGATAAAAAGAAGTAACCAAGCCAGTTCCAATCCATCGCGGCGCATGCTGGGTTCCTTCCCGGAAACGCTTTGTGCCTTTGCCTACCGATATTTGAATTCTCGGGGGACTGAGCGATTTACTCGCCTTTATAGTCATCGGCCCAAGAGGAGGATGGCATCGACTTTACGAGCCACGAAGATAATGCGGTTCCTCGAACTTCGCGACCGCATTGACGCGATTGCAACGTTGGTATCGCCGATGCGGGCTACCACAACGAAGGCCGTGCCGCTTAGTAAAGCTATCGTTAGAAAAGCACTCTAAAAATTACCGTTTTACTGATTTAATCCGCATAGCAATCCTAATTCTTTCGTGATGGTCAGAATCCGGCGCTGGTTAGGGAAGAATCTTGACTGGTAAAGTGAATGGAAACTCAGAAAAGTGAATATCCATCAAATCTTCGTAAGCCGGCCAAGGAAAGATACAAAGATACTGTGTGAGAAATTTGAGATTCGATTACTTAGATAGTATAGCACGAGTGGACAAAATAGATAAAATAGGGCACATGGATATCCAATAAGCTTCATAGTCATGCTTCGATCCTAAGACGCATTTGGTTCTCGAATCCGGTTGTCGGTTGGACGATTGCAACGCGCTGTCAAGTCGACTGCGAGCCGGCGGACAAAATCCAGTTGTGACCAGACCGTAGTGAGGAGACCAGAAGAGAAAAGCTGCTCCGCGAGTCGGATGAAGTCAAACTCCGGGTACAGCCCCTGGAAAATGCCCCGTTTGAAAACTCTTTTCGACTCGAAAATCCGACAACCCACTTACGAATTGCAGACCTGCCGCTCACCTTGAAATACTACTCGCTGAATGACTTTAGCAGACACTGGCAAGCCCCAGTCAATTTTACTTTCCTGTCGAGAGCTCCGAATTTTACCCTTGCCAACGGCTGATTCCAGGGCTTGTTTCAAGAGGTTTCGGATTCAATCACTGTATCATCGTGCTCGTAGGGCGGGGCACAACAGCACAGAAACCTGAGGGTATCACCACCCGTGTTGGTTATTCGGTGAAGTGTGCCCGGCGGGATCGCGATGGCGTCGCCCTCCCGAACGAATTGCAATTCATCCTCGATTTGCATGAGTCCCGTTCCTTCGAGGATGAAATAAATCTCTTCCGTTTTTTGATGGCGATGGGCCTGCGTGCTTTGGCTAGGCACAAGTCTTGCTTCCGCCAAACTCATGTTTCGAATGGAAGAATTGCGATACGCCAAGAGCTCACGAATTTCAGATCCGTCTTTTGTGATGAATGGGCTGATTTGCTCGAGGTTTTTGACCTCCATGGAAGCTCTCCCTATGCCTTTCCTGCCGCCCCGTACTGTTGAGACCTTCGAACCCCTCGTAGGTTTCCCTACTCCGTGCCACACTGCCGATTGCAGTAGACGGGGCAGCACATAATCAAAAGCTTAATCGAGTTGCAAACAACACCTTGTTTAGCCGTCATACCGAAAAGCATTGCCTTGATGCTTGGAACCTGTGGTGCCTCGTTGGAGCCACCAATCTGCCACTTGCAATTGCTGCCGATTAAAGCCGCGCCCCTCCCTGGAATTCTCCCTTTCAATTGATGCCGGTTAAAGCCGCATTCTTACCTCAAATTTGCTACAGAGCCGCTGCGGCGGTACATTCTGTGGACCCCGTCTTAACGTTCGATTGATTGTCGTAAGATCCGCCTAATCTTTGCTGACGATTGTCACGACCGTATCCCCATGGGATCGCCAGTCGTAGTCGTACGACTTTTCGGCAAGAAATGAGGGCATCTCTCTTTCGGATTCAACGATCATTAAGCTACCTGCGGGAGCTCCCCGGTACAATGTTTCGACTAATTGCCGCATGTCATCGAGGCGCTCCTCATAAAATCGGTAGGGCGGCGAAACGAAAACAAGCCACGCGCGATCCTGCAGTAACTCGGCTCGCCGTACCCAAACGAAGGCATCCCCAAAGAAAGCTTCACATTGATTTTCCAGCTCAAGGGTTTCGATGTTTTTCTTTAGAACGAGATAAGTGGGATAATGTTGTTCAACAAACGTCGCATGTTCGGCCCCACGACTTATTGCCTCGATTCCCAGAGCTCCTGTGCCCGCAAACAAATCGAACACTTGCTTGCCTTGAACGCGCTCCCCGAGGCGATTGAAAAGCGATTCACGAATTCGATCCCGCATGGGGCGAACGGTAGCGAAACCACTGTAGTAAAGTTTTCGGCCCGCAAGCCGGCCTCCGATGATGCGTAACCCGTGCACTGGGCCCCGCGATTCGGAGAAAGCAGATTGCCGACTCTTTCGCTCCCATGATCTTTTTGAGGAGGCCATTGAATTCAAATCCTCAGTTGTGCGGGGCGATTTGCCCGATACGCCGACTGCGCTATTATCACGGGCTTTTCCGCTTAATCGCCGCGTCACCGCAATGATCTGCGAATCCCCCTACCACACTCACGCCTCCGCCAAAGGAGCTGCCGGCAGTGCCTCCGCAAGTTCTTTCATCTCCTCACGCTGCACGCCGGTCCTTCTTTGGAATAATAGATAAATTGATGGCACCACGATGAGAGTCAAAAGCCCCGAAACCAGGATTCCTCCGGAACTGGCAATACCCACTCCATTCCGAAGTTCCGCGCCTAAACCCTGGCTTAAAGCCATGGGCAGCATCCCCATGACCGCAGCTAAGGTGATCATCAATTGGGGTCGCAACCTTTCGCACGAAGCCGTGAGAATTGCCTCATCAGGGGAAACTTTCTCTTCTAACAAGCTTGTCAAACGATCGACCACCAAGATGGCGTTATTGACCACAATACCTGCCATAATCACAATGCCCATCGTCGCAAAAATGCTTAAGCTTTCTCCGGCCAGAGCAAGTGCCCAAAAAGTACCAATGAGGGCCAGCGGGATAGTCGCTAGTACGAGGAATGGCCGGCGAAACGACTCTACTATTGCCGCTAAACACAGGTACACAAGTAGTAATGCAAGGATGCCCGCCTCAAGCAGACCCGACAATCCCTCGGTCATTACCTCGTAAATCCCCGTAAATTTATAGCTATAGCCCGGCGGAAAATTGCCCTGCTCTTCGATAGCTTGACTAATCTTTTGTGCTGCCAATCCCAACGGAAGCTCGGGCGCCAACTGTGCCGTTAGCTTTGTGACCCGCTCTTTGTCCTTTCGAAATATCTGAATGGGGATCGAATCTTCCACGACTTTAGCCATCGATGTCAGCACGACGGGTTGCCCAGGGTTACCCGGCAATAAGAACTGCTCAACCTGCTCACTACCGGATTGGCTCGCGAGCTTGACGACCAAGTCGTAATTGCGTGAGTCCATTTTAAAAGTCCCAGCCTTCAGTCCCTCCAAATTAGCCCGAAGAGTCAGCCCCAAACCGACGGCCGGGGATCGCCTATCCCCGAGCACATCCCGTCTCGGGATCACTCGAAGCTGCGGCTTCGGTGGTCGAACCGTGGTATCCGGATCGAGAATGCCGGGAATTCCTTGAGCCAACTTAAGAGTTCTCAGTGTGAGTTCATCGAGCATTTTTAAATCTTCGCCGGCAATCTCCAACTCCACGGGATACGACTGGCCACCAATTACCGCAGGTTGGCTGACGGTGATCGCCGCATCCGGCAAGCCGGCCAGCCGTCGGCGCACTTCATCCAGCAGAGTCTTGATCGTTACATCGCGCTGGTCCCGGTCGCTAAACACCAGAAGCAATTGAGCCAAATACACCCCTTCACTCGATTGCCCAAGAATGGCTTCCACCTTACCGACGGTGCTCAGCAAATTCCGTAGCTCAGGTAAATCCCGCAGCCGCCGCTCCGCATCCCTGACTAAAGCCGCAGTTTGCTGGAGGTTGTAATGAGTGGGAAATTCCAATCGCACAAAAATCTGGCCCAGATCTGGGTCAGCGAAAGCACCGGTACCGATTCGCTGGGCCACCCACAGGGAGTGCACCAATAGCCCTACCGCACCGAGGACGACTAGCGCGGCCAAATAACGCCTTCTCAATCCCCCAAGCAACCACCGATAACCGCTCACCACCGCCTGGAACCCGCGATTAAATCCCCGCTCCGCTAAGGATATGAGCCCACGCTTCTCCCCGAAACTCTTCTTCAACAAACGCGAACACAACATGGGCGTCAATGTGAAGGAAATGAATAGAGAGACCACCGTCATCCAAAACATGGTCATTGCCAAGGGGCCAATGAAACGCCCCACTTTGGTGGGCATGGCCGCTAACGGGAAGAGTACCACTGCGTTTGTGGCCGCACTGGCCAACACAGCCACGGCGACTTCCCGGGCACCAATCCGGGCGGCCTTCATCGGATCACCCAAGCGTTCCAGCCGCCCAAGAATGGCTTCCAGCACCACCAACGAATTTGTGACGAGGACTCCCACGGAAAGCCCGATGGCGATCAGCGTCGAAGTATTCAGCGTGTATCCCGTCAGTTGCATGAAGAAAAGAGCGATGAGCACCGTCACCGGCATGCTTGTGGCAACCACAATCAAAGCACGCCAGTTATACAGAAAGGCAAAGAGAATGAACGCCGTAAGCACTATTCCCAAAGCCACATCTTGCCAAGCACTGCGGTTAATCGCCTCGATGAATCGGCCATCGTCAACCACCCAAGCCACGCGCATCCCCTCGGGTAACACGGCACCAAGGCGCTCGACTGCTTCACGCACATTCCGGGTCACGCGAACCGCATTGGCATCAGCTTTCTTGATGACTTTGATAGCCACGCACGGCTCGCCATTGAGGGTCGCCAACTGCCGCACCTCAGAGGTCCCCATTACCACCCCACCGACATCCCGCAGGTAGCAGCGGCGTCCCTCTTTATTGACGATTTCGAGGTTTGCTAATTCTGAAAACGAGCGAAAATCCGCATCGAATTTCACGGAAAACTCGGTGCTCCCCTCTTGAATACGTCCCGAGGGGATGGTCCCCAAGGCTCTTCGCAGGGTTTCGACCACTTCTAAGCTGGTCGAATTCCTCGCCGCTAATTTCTGACGATCGAGCAACACGTGAACTTCACGCGGTGCTCCCCCCACAATTTGGATCCCTGCCACTCCTTCGATCGTGGTCAGTCGGTCGCGCAGTTTTTGGTCCGCGTAATCGTAAAGCTCATCTAACGGGACGCTTCCCGACAAAGCAATCGTGGCAATAGGTTTTGCATTGATATCGAACTTCTCGATCCGCGGTTCCTCGACATCGGCCGGTAACTCCGAGCGAATCAGATTGAGCTTTTCGCGAACATCGTTGGCGGCGCGGTCAACGTCGACATCGAGCTCAAACTCAAGCAAAGTCACTACAGCATTTTCCATACAGGCTGAACTGACATGCTTAAGCCCCTCGATCGTCACCACCGCATCTTCAATCCGCTTGGCCACATCCAGCTCGATCTCTTCCGGCGATGCCCCCGGATAAACGGTCACCACCGTGACATAAGGCACATCCACCTTCGGAAGTAGCTCCAAGGGCATTTGCCGGTAAGCATTAATCCCGAGAAGCACAAGTCCGAGAATGACACAAGCAGTCGCAACCGGCCGACGTATTGCCAAATCTATGATCGACATAAGGTTGTTCTGATAAATCTCGCCAAGTTTTCCGCGGTAACTCGATTTGAGGACTTGTTGTGAATACGCGGCTTTCGTTCCGATTTCTCGCTGGAAACGTACTTACTCGAACAGTTCCAATCGGGGGTCATCGATCGGGTAACTGATCCCAAACAAAAAGTCACAGGTTCCTCCGCATCGGCTCCTTTTTCCTCCTGCACTCTCCAGACACCTTCCTCGGTAAAGAGCAAGGATTACTTCCCGGAAAGCGTCAAGTCATCTCGGCGATTGGTCGCCGTTTTTCCGCGATCATAGCCGCCCCAATTGGGCTACCCACCACTGAATCCATGCTTGGATCATATCCCCGCTTTGATAATTTTGGATTGAGCCGAACGCGTCGAAAATTTTGCCTTGCGATTCGCAGAAATTTTAAAACCTGCCGGTGAGCGAAAGCTCCGAAGCAGAGGCTTGGCGAGTACCTTCCCGTAATCGCCGAGAATCCAGCACCCGAACCGGATGCCCATCCCTTAGTTTCGATTGACCCAAGACGACGACCGGGGTCCCTGCTTCGAGCCCCGACAGAATTTCGCGATAACCTTTGAAGGTTCCTCCCAACTTCACGGGCACCATCCGGGCACAATGATTCTCAACCACGAATGCAACCGGCGCTCCATCGCGCACCGTCACCGCATCCGTCGGTATGCCCACACTGCGGCGGCTATTTCCAACGATGGTCACCTCTGCCAATACCCCCGGCACAATCCCAGCAGGTGGCGCGGGAATTTCTGCCTTCACCTCGAAAGTGCGTAACTCCCGGTCAACCACGGGCGACTTGAACGTAACCGGATAGTTTTGCGGCGCGACATCCCCCACCCGAACACGGAGCTGTGTTTTGCCGGGCTCGACCCGGGCGTACCATTCCTGAGGCAAATAAACCACAACTTCCAAAAGGGTGGGATCTTCGATTCGAAGCACCGGGGTACCAGCACCTGCCATCTCGCCCGGCTCCCGAAACCTTTCAACCACCACTCCGCTCAGAGGAGCCAATACAAGAGAATCCGAAAAATCTTTCTCAGCAATCGCCAAACCCAGCCGAGCTTGCTCAACTTGAGCACGAGCCAAATCGATCAAAGTTCCGACATGCTTCACATCCGCTGCCAACTGCCGGCAAAGCGCAGCCTGGTGTTCGACGGTCTGAGTGGGGATTCCTTCAATGGCCGCCAACTGCTGATAACGCTCCAGATCTCGATCGGCCTGATCTTTCGCAACCCCAGTTTTTTCCAATAGGGCTTCCTTTTCGCGAAGTCCTGCCTCCGCCACGCGGAGGTTCTCTTCGGCCATTTGGACTACTTTTTTCAGCTTCAAGGAGTCGGTTTGAAACAAGAGGGTTTTGCCTGCCTCGACCCGATCTCCCTCCTCAACAAAAATCTCATCAAGTGTGCCCGGTATTCGTGCTGAAACCAGCGCGTATCTCACGGCATAGACCGTACCGCTTGTAACCAGTTGATCTTCGAAATCTACCTCTTCGGCTGACTGCACGATAACCTCCGGAACTTCCGCCCGCTCATCCGCCGGCACATTAGGTCGCGAGGAGGGCTCGGCATTAAACACCGCCTCCGCAGCGGCAAACCACCCCTGCTGCCAAGTCACTAACGCCAACAAACTGACAAGTGCAAAAATACCAAGCAACGTTAAACTCATTACACCGCGATTCCACCTCATGGCTGATTCGCCTTTACCTATTCGATGCCCGGATTGAAGTTGATTGATCTGTTCTTCTTTTGCTCCTGTTACGACCCTGATTCGGCCCTAACGTTCGCTAATCAATGAGCTTCCTGTCCCGAAAGATTTCCGCCTTGCTTTTCGCTGTAATCCCGTGACAAAAGTCCGCCGAGGCACAACTCGAGGATTCTATCGACCCACTGTTCAGCGGGTAAACTTTTACCCGACTCAAGCTGCTTCTCCATAGCGAGCGTAGTGCCGCCAACCAGCATTTCGGCAGCCAGTTCCGGGTCAACCGAACGAAAAACACCAGCTTCAATCCCTTCGCTGATTATCTGCCGGAAAATCTCCACCCCACTCGTGCATTTCGATCGCTTGGCATCGGCTCCTATTCGCCGGAAGGAGGGGTCGCGAAATAACAGCTCAAACATCCCTCGATGCTGGCAAAAATAAGACACCCAATGTTGAAGCACAGCTTTCATTTTCTCGAGGCTTCCTATCGAGGAGTTCACAATCGCAGCCGACGCCTCCAACACAGGGCTTAATACCCGATCCAATACGAAATGAACTAGCTCATCTTTCCCCGGAAAGTGCTTATAAAGACTACCCTTCGCTACGCCTGCGGTTTCCGCTAGCCGGTCCATGGTGAGCCCGTCTAAGCCATACTGGGCGATTACCTCGAGGGCGGCTTGAAATATGCCATCCCTCATGACCGATGCGGCTATTTCTCTACACTGGTCAGTCAATCTTTTCACCGTTTAATCCCCTATTAGAACCGTTCGTTTCCAAAATTATATACATCGGTTATACAAAGAACAGTTCAGTCGAAAAATGTACTTTACAGTCACAATCCAAAGTTAGACGGAAAGGTCGGAAGTGAAAATGACGAATAAAACGATTAGCGGACTAAGGACCCGAGGTAAGAAAACGCCGACTTAGTCTCTGGGACTGCGCCTCATATTGATCATTTAAGTGACAAACATAGTGTTTTATAGAGTTATCTATCAGGCCGCAATTTTCGGCTCAGTCCGGGGTACTCAGTCAGAGAAAGCGCCCAGCCGTGCGGACGAGTTCCTTATTTCTCTTGTTTTTTTTGGTCCGAAAACGCGCACACTAACCCGGCCGAGTAGGTGTCAGCATGTCGTCGTTGGGTAGTTTAACTACGGGAAATCCGGCGAATTTTTTGTCCGGTTGTGGATCACCGACCGCAGTCCGGCCGAGATCTCGAGAAAAAACCGGGAAACACTTGTGCGGCAAGTTCCCCGAGATTGGTCAGATGGACTCAAGAACCCCGCTCACCTCCCGCCGTGCGGCCATGTTGGGTTTGATCACTTTTCTTTTGGGGGGAGCAACCGGCTGTAGGACCTCCCTGCGACAGTGGGTACGCAATGGATTCAAAGTCGGCCCAAATTATGCGCGTCCCGCGGCGGAGGTGGCTGAGGATTGGTTAGACTCGGCAGCCCCCCAGCTTGCTAGTCATCGAAGCAATGATCCGGCTTGGTGGGCAGTCTTTGGTGATCCCGTCCTTAATCAGCTTATCGAGGAGGCCAGCACGCAAAACCTCCCGCTTCAAGCGGCGGCAGAGAGGATCTGGGAAGCCCGGGCACAACTCGGTGCTGCCCGGGGAACGCTGTGGCCGCAAAAGCAGCAAATGATCGGCCAATTTCAGCGGAGCAAATTCAGCGACAATGCTTATCCCTGGGGATCTTTTCCCATCCCGAAGCTGGCGTTCGATCAATGGACTTTGGGATTCGATGCGGCTTGGGAGCTCGATTTTTGGGGAAGGATTCGCCGCGCCATTGAAGCCGCCGAGGCCAACGTGGAAATTCAGGATGCCGCCTACGACGAGCTTTTGGTTCTTCTCCAGGCAGAAGTAGCGCTAAACTACATACAGGTGCGTACGATCGATGAACGATTATCCTTAGCGCGAAAAAATGTCGAGCTCCTCCGAAAAACCCTGCAGATTGCCCAGGCTCGATTCGAGGGGGGATTGGTCAGTCGTTTAGACGTCCTCCAAGCAGAGGCAATCCTGGCCAATACCGAAGCGATGATTCCCATGATGGAGGCCGCCCGAAGACGCGCGGAGAATCGGCTCTGTACCCTTTTGGGGGCAACGCCCCAGGATCTCGATGGTATCTTGGGAGAGGGCCCAACCCCCGCTCCCCCTGCTGAAGTCGTCGTGGGTATTCCGGCGGATCTTTTGCGTCGGCGGCCCGACGTGCGTCGAGCCGAACGTGCCGTGGCTGCCCAATGCGCCAAAATTGGGATCGCCGAGAGCGAACTTTATCCTCGTTTTGCCATTACGGGCACGATTGCGGTGGAGTCGGAACACTTCCGGCATCTCTTCGATAGCAAAAGCCAGGCGGGGCGAATAGGTCCGGGATTTTCGTGGAACATCCTCAACTATGGCCGCATCCGGAACAACATCCTGGCCGAGGAGTCGAAGTTCCGTCAGACGGTCCTCATGTATCAAGAGACCGTTCTACGTGCCAACGAGGAGGTGGAAGGGGCAATCACGGCCTACCTCAGGGAGCTGGAGCGCGTCTCCTCGCTCGAAACGGCTGTGGGGGCGGCAGAGCAGGCAGTGCAAATCGCTATTGCACAGTACGAGCAAGGCGTCATTGATTTTCAGCGGCTTATCGATTCCCAACGGGCGCTAGTCCAGCAGCAGGATGCCCTCGCGGAAAGCCGGGGTGATGTCGCGGGGCACCTGGTTGCTATTTACAAAGCCCTTGGCGGCGGATGGGAAGTGCGGTACCTAGACGGACCGCGCGCTTCCGGTCTCTTGGCACACGCCGGGGATTCTTCCACCGGCTCTTTGCCCGATCTCCCAATCGCCATGCGCCCTGAGGAGTTGACCGGGAACCGTCGTTGATCTAAGCAATTTCCGGGGTGCAGCCCCCTACACGGGAGTCGACGGTTCCCAGCAGAGGTTTTAAGCAGCACGACCGCGCGGTTTGAAGATCTCCGCGGTCTTAGCAACTTTCCCACCGCTCTTGCGAAATTATGCGCCGCTCGTTGGCTAAATTAACATCCCCAAAACCCCCGTAGATAGTTTCGACCTTCACGAAGTATTGCGGGTTTTACACCGGGCACATCGGGGCGACAAACGCTCAGTTGGATGGCCGGTTGTTGGAAGCCCATCCGTTCTTTTTCCGCTTTGTTCCGCTGCGATTGATTTCCTCGGAATTCCTTTTCTTACCGGCTTGTGACCTCGCTCGATTTGCACCTCCATAAGCTAAGATTTTGCATAAGACCAGTAGATTTTATAGGTAATACCACCCAGGAGGTGCAACGAAGCGAAGGCGGCAAACCGGCAGAGGCAAAGTCGCAGGACACCAACACGGAACCGCGTGACCATGCAAAACAACGAATTAATCATTAGTGTTTCGGGAATGCGCGGGGTGGTCGGGCGAGCCTTCACGTTAGAGGCAGCCATTCGTTATGTGCTCGCTTTCGATCGGGTTATTCCGCCCGGGCCAATTTGCGTAGGGACCGATAGCCGACCAAGCGGTTCCCTTTTTGAGGAGGTCGCGTGTGCGGCTTTAAAAAGCTGCGGGCGACCGGTTATTCGGCTTGGCAAGATGCCCACCCCGACTCTTGGTGTCGTCATTCGAGCTCTTCGCGCCTCCGGCGGGGTGATGATTTCGGCCAGCCACAATCCGCCGGAATATAACGGCTTAAAGCTTTTCTCTGCCGAGGGGAGGATCATCCCTTCCACCATCGGTGCGGAGGTGCTCCGCCGGTATCACGAGGGACCTCAGCCCGAGTGTCATTTAACCGATCCATTACGCTTTTGGGGTCAAGACCAGTTCTCTCCCATGGCATTGATGTACCACCTACAGGCGGTGCTTCAGACCGTGGAGGCAACCAGGATCCGCGCGCGTCGCTTCCGAGTGGTCCTGGATTGTAATCATGGCGTGGGGGGAACCCTAGGGCGACGATTGCTCGAGGAGCTCGGGTGTGAAGTTATTGTCATAGGCGAAACACCCGACGGAAACTTTGCCCACATCCCTGAGCCGTTGGCCGAAAATGTCTCTTCTGTGCTCCCCTTTGTGCGGGATCGAGAAGCCGATATCGGCTTCTGCCAAGATCCGGATGCCGACCGTTTGGCCATCATCGACCACACAGGCCGATATCTCGGCGAGGAGTATACGCTCGCCCTCTGCCTAGACCATGTCCTCCGCCACCGTAAGGGCCCTGTGGTCATCAATTGTGCAACAAGTCTTACCAGCGAGCGCATTGCCCAAATTCACGGAGCTCCATGCTATCGGACACCAGTGGGGGAAGCCCATGTTGTTGACGGCATGCTGGCTCAAAGTGCCATTTTTGGTGGGGAGGGAAATGGTGGGCCGATCGATCCCCGAGTGGGATTGGTCCGTGATAGCTTTGTGGGGATGGCACTCGTGCTCGATGCGATGGCAGAAAGGAATGCCGCAGTGGCAGAACTTGCCGATCAACTGCCACGGTTTTGCATGCTGAAAACCAAAGTACCGCTGGCCCCGAGTGCTTTACCCCGCAAATTTGATGAGTTAGAAGCGGCTTTCCCGGACGCACATTCCGACCGCACCGATGGCCTTCGACTCAGTTGGCCTGATCGGTGGCTGGTGTTTCGCGGCAGCAATACCGAACCGATCGTTCGCCTGTTGGCTGAGGCACCAACGCAAAGCGAATTGGACGAACTTTGCCAAAAAGCCATGTCCATTATACGGTAAGCAAAAAGCCGACATGCGGCCAGGCACTTCGGGTACCGCCAGCATGACCTGAAGCTTCACGACCTATTCGCGCCCTTATTATCCGGGTCAACTATTACTATGAACTATTATCTGCGCATTGGGAGGCCCCGTGCTGCCCCTCAGCGACCCGCCTCTGCCGCTTTGCGCTCCCCTCTTAGCCGCGACTGGAAAAAGCCTAAACGTTTCTTACGCCGTGACCGCCACTGGAGTACTTACCCATCCCGGCTTTGAATCGGCAAGTTTGACAAACCTTAAACACTCTTCTCCGAATTATTCCACAAAAAAGATAACTCCAAGTGTCTTCCTACCGAGAAAGCCACTTGCCACCGCCTGTCGGATAATTTCGGGGAAGGCAGCGCGAAAACTTATGGGCCGAAGCATTCAGCATGGCGGATGCACAAGGCCGAAAATCCCCTGAACGCTTTCGCTCCCTTCAAAACCGGCTCAATGCCTCGATCGTTAATGCTTTCCAAGACCTCGTAATGAACTGCGACTTTTCGGTCCAAACTTTCGAACACCCCGGGCTGCGCGAGTGCACTCCCCATGCATTTCATACGTTTCCTACTAATTGCATGCGATACATCTTCGCAAATACCTTCAGGCACCGAGCATCACCCTTATCGGAGCAGAACAAAATAGGGTGCACCCCCGGGTAAACCTCGCAGACATCCTTCACCTGGTCAAACTCCACAAGCACACGGGTGGCACATCCGCCCACCGGCGGGCAGCTCGGTGAGTGCACCACTTTTCCTACCCAGCCGCAAAGAGTCTTTTTGCCACTGTAGTATTTGGTGAGGACCACGGGTTCACCAGGAGGCCAAATCACCTCCAGTGCCGCAGTTTTCGGAAGCTGATGGAAAAACGGCCGAATCACAAATCTCTGGCTGGGGCCATCCGGGCCCCAGAGTTTCCACGCACAGGTGCAGTGTCCCGCCAGGTACAAGTTCTCACTGGTATCAAATTCGGGATTGTGCATGAAGCCACCGCGATCCCAGAGCCACCGACCGAGCATCATGGTCAACGTGCCATCAAGCTGATTCTCGCAGCCATTCGGCACTAATTCCCCGTTGTGGATTGCAAAGCTTAGGCAAGGCTTGCGGTGCTTGAGCATGAGGCATTCGATGGTGATGGCATCCGCCCCATACCGCTGCATCAAAATCTTTACGGCCCGATGAGCGCGCATTGCCTCGACCAGATACTCGTCGCTCACATCCAGAACCGACTCCGCCTGCTTCTTGAAGGCCGCCGCCGCGGCCACCAGAGATTCATCCGGCACGATACCGTCGAATATTTCAATCAGTTCCGCCGTCGGGACGTGGACTACTTCCACCCCCAAATCAGGTTCGACCACTGGCTCACCGTGTTTTGCCTGTGCAAAAACACGAATTAGTCGGCTCTGTTCCAACATCTTCTTGGCACGGAGCGCGCGCAGGCCGCGCTCGATTTCCGCCCAATTCTCGATCGAATGAATGTAGAAAAGTCCTTCAGCATTCCGGAGGAATTCAGGAGGAAGCTGATGGTTGGAACCCACGGGCTGATAGACGATCGCGGTAGGTGCGGCCTGAGTCGCGATTTCGTGGGACCAACTCGCAAACGTATTCCAAAAATTCACGACTAGGACGGCATCGCAACCAGAATTCTTCGTCGACTCGATGAATTCTGAGACTTTCGCACGCTGATAAATTGCCTCAGGAGCAAACTGAAGCTCAATGCCGAGTCGCGTAGCCATTTCGCGAATCTTAGCGGCAAACTTCTGATGTTGGGCCTCGGGCTCGAACTGATTGCCGGGCCAGGTAAACCACTGGTGTACCCGCCAATGATCCTCCAGTTGTCCTGCATTCACTACATCGGCCGGAGGATACAAAAAGACGGCTACCACCTTTGGGGGATCCTTGGGCCGGGGCGGCATCATTACATCTTCGTCCGCCCGAGCTTGCTGATATGCCCAGCTACCCAGGGCTGCCGTTCCGAGCAGGCTGCTTGCGGTCAAAAAAGTGCGTCGATTCAGCGACCTATCACACGACTCGCACATGGGAGCTGCCTCCGTAAATTAAGAGATGGATGAACCCAAAAAGACGATCGCGAATCTGATAGGAATTTGAACTGCTTCAAATGATTGGTAACCCCAGGTTCCTCCTTTGCATGCGTACCCCGCGGGACAAAGTAAACCTATGTACACCGGTTTCATTCCGCTACATGCTGCGCCCGCAAAATGGCCACGCGCTACTGCCGAAAGCACCGACGCCCCAGCGGGCGTTAACCAGCGGCTTTCCACCTCTCAATTCATTGCTCCTCGTCCTAACAGTTGATTACTCGTCGTTCTGACAATGTTTCTCCCGCCTATAGTTTCTCCCGCATATACTTTGCATATCGCCAGTGTTAGACTAAGTCAATATCTACAAACCCAACAGACGAAAAACAAGCGGTTTGTATCTGGAGGCGTGACTCAGTTTTGAATCAAGTAATCCGCAGGCTACCGAGCCACTCTGCGGCATAGTGCTTGTTGCACCATACCGATTGGGCCGAAAACGTAATAAATGATCGCAGAGCAATCGGGTGTTCCGGTGCTTAGCATCCAAGGTGATAGCATCGCCAGCTCGGTTTTAATGGAATCTCGCCTAATGGTAGCTCCATATGCGAACGGGTAGCATTCAAACGAAGGTTAGCGCCAAACCCAAACGCAGGCCGGCATTGAAAAAGAGGGTTTTACATATCGGGGATACACAAAGAGGCGAGAAAAGAGAAAGGAAGTGTAGGCGTTTGACCCGAGTTCGGGTCTCCTGTAGCAACCGTATTTGCGCCTCAAACACCCACTGAGGCACCAAATCTACCTTTACTCCCTGCACCCCGATTTGAACTCAAAGCGACCCCCTGGTGGGAGCGACGAAGCGCATCCCGCCGCAAAATACACGAATGCAAGTAGCCTGCATTCGTTGAGCAAACCAATTTAGTTGAGCAAACCAATTCATTGTGGCGGGCCAATTGCCTTTAATTCGCACAAAATAGCAAGCAAAAAATTGCATATCCTAAGCGCGAATTGAAAACATCACCGGATACATTGGATACCTTACTAACTACAGATGATTCGAATCGATCGGATCGCCGTTTAAAAGGAGACCGACCTGGCCCCCGCCTTCCGCCGCATTGAAAGGATGGCCAGGCAAGATTCCCTCATGCGCGATACTCAAGTTCGACCGCTATCGGCTACCCGGCGCCGCCGTGGCCCAGAATCAGCAAATAATGCAGCAGATTTAGACTTTTAAGCACCATTGGACAACCTTTTTGCGCGCACGGCTTGACGACTAAAGCGATCCGCCCAATAGATAGGCTCCGGTAGAGGATGGTCCCCGATCAGCTTTTCCGCGACCTCCCGGCAGGTATTCAAATCCGTCCCGTGGCCGGGAGAAAGGAATATCCGTTTTTTTGAACTCCTAGCTCGAGGAATCGCGAGTCCCGCCACACGATCCTCATGCACAACAAGCCACCGCCGACCGCAGCCGGTGGGGTCATCGCGCAACTGACCGCATAAGCATTTCTTCGTAACTCCCACGGTAGGCCGGTCCGCGACCATCCCCAAATGCGTGGCCACACCCGCACCGCGGGGATGAAGTATCCCACTTCCGTCCACCAGGATTAAATCCGCGGAAAATCCCTGGCTCTCTGCTTTCTGTAATACGCTCAACATAAGGCCCAATTCGCGAAACGCCAAAAAGCCACTGATATAGGGGAACCGCACCTCCGCACACACTTGAATTGAAGCGACGAGTTTTCTGGCCGCCAAATCGCTCAAGGTAAACGTAGCCACCGCGTGGGCATCGTCGAGATAGGCAAGATCGATGCCCGCGATACGTTGAGGAAATGGAACCAAAGGTTGAATCTGAGCCGCAGCGGCTACTTGTTTTTGAATCTCGTGAAGTGTTCGAAGCGGTGAACTGCTTTGAAAACCTTCAAAGAAATAATCCCCAAGATCGACCTCATCCCCAGCAACTCGGATTCCTTCGGCAGCGAGTAAAGCTCGCTTTTCGGCCGGGCTACCCCCGGCATACTGCCCAAGCGACCCATCGCTCCGCACTACACGATGGCAAGGGCAAAGGCTCCTCGATAGCTTGAAGCTCCCAGCGCTTGAGCTCCTAGCGGTTGATCTCCCGCACCTTATGGGATTCGACTCATGCGGATGATGAAGCAGCACATGGGCGACCCAGCGGGTAGCCGAAAGATCCCCCAATGCCTCGGCTAATGCCCTGTAAGTCGTCACCTTTCCCGGCGGAATTTGGTGGATGAGGCGGAACAACTCCGCTTGGACATCCGGCGGTTCCCCCAGCAGCTTGAACACCGAGGCGTTTCCGCCGATTTCCTCCGCCGGTTCCCGGCTGGATTTGTCGGCCGACATTTCGATTACTTTTTCCACGCTAACCATGAAAACCGCCGGTGCCGCGCCGTTTAACCACGGCCATCTCGCCCCGCTGGCCATTATTACAGGTTTAACCGGGGCGCACTCATGTGAACGGGTAAAAGCCCGTGGACCATCAACAAACGATGAGTTCGTTTTTCATCAGCTATTAAGCTCGTGGGTACTGCCACGGACCGCGGTACGGTCGTTCCAAAAGGGCGTTCGCCTCCGGGTCATCCACGACTTGCTCTTTTTCGCCGTCCCACTGGATGCTCCGCCCCAGCTTCAGACTCAGCATTCCCAACAAACTCATAACTGTGGAGCGATGGCCAATTTCAATATCGCATACCGGTCGCCGGCCCGTGCGGATCGCATCGATAAAGTCGGCCCATAGCTCACGAATATTTTGAGCATCCGGCTCGTGTAACTGAGCATCCATGTGAATTGATTGAGCCTTTGGATTGACCGGATAAAAGGTCCACCCATCCAGCCATCCCATGTGGAAAGTACCGGCTGTGCCGTAGAAGTAACAACCCACCGCCTGCTGGGGATGGGTTTTCTCTGCGTTATTTCCTGCGAAGCGTCGATGTTCCCAGGTCACAGAAAAATTATCGAACTGGTAGACAGCAATCTGGTGATCAGGCGCATCGGTCGTCTGAACCTGACCGTCATTAATCGCCGGACCGGCAACTGGCCGACCGCCAATCGAGAAAACCCGCTTAGGCCACGGCTCTTCGCTCCACCACAAGATTTGATCCAACCAGTGAATTCCCCAATCCCCTAGCGTTCCATTGGCATAATCGAGGAAGTTCCGAAATCCTTTGGGATGAATCTTCCGGTTAAAGGGCCGAAGCGGTGCAGGACCACACCACATCTCCCAATCTAACCCCTTCGGCACGGGCTCATTAGGTTGGGGTGTCTCTGGGCCACCCCCGTAGTGCACAAAGGCCCGGATCATCCCGATCTTGCCTGCTTTGCCCGAGCGCAAAAACTCCATACCCGCTACATTATGAGGCGAAATTCTGCGATGTGTTCCTACCTGAACCACACGATTGGTAGCGCGAGCCACCTGGACCATGGCTCGCCCTTCCCTGATCGTGTGGCTGATCGGCTTTTCGACAAACACGTGGGCTCCGACCTTGCAGGCATCGATGGTCATTAGTGGATGCCAATGGTCCGGCGAGGCCACGATGGCAATCTCCGGTTTTTCCTGCTCGAGGAGCTCCCGGTAATCGGAGTACAGCTTCGGCCGGGTACCCGTCATTTTCTCCACTTCGGAGGCAGCAGACTCCAGGTGTCCACGATCGACATCGCAAAGACCGACCACCGTCGCCTGTTTCGACTGAATAGCCTCTCGGAGAATGTTCATTCCCCACCACCCCGAACCAAGGAGGGCAGTGCGGAAAACCTTGTTGTCCTGGCTTGCCCGAACGTAGGGCACCGCCATGGTTGCACTCAAAGCGGCTGAAGTGGCTAAAAAACTGCGGCGATCGAGCATCATAGTTTCCGCCCTTTCCTGTCAAAGTCAGCTTATCACCTTGACTCTCCCGATATCCCCCAGGATCCCCGGTGGCAACCTTTGGTACCGCTTGCGTCTTGCGATTATGAGAGATTAGATCCGAAGGCGATTGCCTGTCAAGTCTCTGCAAAACCTAAATGCGACGGTGCTCCACAAGCGCCGTGCCTTGGCTTCCCGTCGGTCCAAATTCTGCTCATCCGTTTCGCGAGAGTGCCGATCGTTCATTCCCGGCCTTGTTGAGTTCAATGTGGCTCGCAGCCACGATTTTTTTAATTCATCAAATCTCATTCATCTCGCTTTTGGTTCGTCGCTTGTGATTTGCTTGGCATACTCCAGATCTGCTGCGACTATTCCGCTCTTTCGTCCTAATTTACGTGTCCGTTTTTTCGCTCTATTTACTACCTCACTTCCCTACGGTCCTCTTTCTCCTGTATTGCCCTACTTGCCTTCCCTTGGGTTCTCCAGATCCTTATTGGCAGGAGATCGTTTACAAATGTCTCACTACATCGCTTTCAAAGACTGAGAATAAGAAACACGGGAAAAAACCCGTTGAGACGGAAAGAATCTTGACCTGCTTCTGAACGCCTCCCTGGTCAGGTCCAAGTTTGTGAGCAGTCAAGACCCTCGCTTAGCACAAGCTAACTAAAGGCGGAAAACGAGCGCGCAACGCTATGATTTTTCCGGGCGGAAGAAAGTTTATTAAGCACCCAGAGGGGCGAATCCCTCGCCAAGCAGCATTAGGCATTGATTCACACTGAAGAGATTTTTTCAAAGGCGCGGTCCGCCCCTAGCTTATGCAAGATTTAGAACGTTTAGATGCCGTCCGCTGCCGTGTATTCAATTGGGGGCCCGCGGTAGGTCAAGTGCACCATCGGGGCGACGCTAAGCTTCGTCACTATTCTTGGCTTTGCCGGACTATCGTCAAAATACCCGCACAATTTGAGCTTGTGCGATAAATTACGACGACGTTGCCGCATTTTCTGAACGCCTCAAGGACTGAGGCCCGTCCCGTCAATCCCCAGCACAACTCAGCCCCAAAAACGCCTAACCGTGTCCGACTCCCGGCCCTTTAAGGGAAGCCCTTTTCGCCCGGTTCGGTACCTATCCTTGAAACACCCCTGGTTTCAAGCCCGTACCGGCACTTAATAGAGAATTTTGCAACAGAATACTGGAAGGCTTGTGACGGGGACAAATAGTTCCGTCACCTAAATTACATAATTGAGGAAGCTACGACTTTTTCCCGCGCGGATAGCCGGTTATTTCTCGTAAATAAAGGCGGTCGCTGGCACCCCAATTGTGGGATAGAATTCCTTCGGAGGGATTCAACGGTTGGTATGCCGGATAGATCGGCTTTTCACGAATCGGCAGGACTTGATCGGTCAGCATCATTCCGGCAGACTATGAGGAGGCCCGTTCTTGCGATGAAATACCTTTTTTTGTTTCTAGTATCGTTCGGCCGGTTTAAAAAACCCGTTTCCGACCTCAGACTGCTTTTCCAAAAATCTCGAAGTGAGAGATTCTCTTAATGGGAATTTACGATCGGGAATACTACCGCGAGCCACGCCCGGCGGGGGGACTTGCGCTACCTCGCTCGGCAGTGATTAATATCATTATTATCAACGTTGCGCTATACCTAATCGACGCTCTATTCTTTGCCGAGGGGCATCAACTCACCTACCTGCTGGCTACCACTCACGAAACCCTCACAAGACCTTGGCTCTGGTGGCAATTTGTGACCTACGGGTTCGTTCATGACCCTGCGCCGTATCACATTTTTTTCAATATGCTTCAGCTTTTCTTCTTGGGACGGGAAGTTGAGTACCGGTATGGGACCGCCGAGTTTTGGCGGCTGTACGTAACTATGCTTGTTGTTGGGGCGATCATTTTCGCCATTCACGGCCGATTGGCTCAAAGTCAATATGGTCTTTATGGGGCCTCCGGGGCGGTCTCCGGCGTAGTTATATTATTTGTTTTGAATAACCCCTTCGCCCGGTTAATGCTTTTCCCGATTCCCATAACAATTCCGGCATGGGTTCTGGGCGTGCTGCTGGTGGCAGGGAACGTTTGGGGGGCAGTCGTTCAGATAGGCCAGACGGCTTATAGCGTACACCTGGTGGGACTAGGATTTGCTTTTTTGTACTTTCGTCTCCATTGGAACCTGGGCTCTGTGGTTCGAACGCTCACGGGCGGAATACCTCGTCCTTCTTGGCCTGGATCAAAAAGGCTAAAGATTCATCGCCCACCGGAGTCCGATCAGGCTGGGGAGCAACCGGACGATGTCTTAGAAGCGGAAGTGGACCGCATCCTTGAGAAAATATCCCAGTTTGGGGAGCATAGTCTAACGGCTAAGGAGCGACGCACGCTTCAGAGGGCCGCGGAGGAGTTTCGGAAGCGGCTAAGTTCTTCGCACGAACGAGATTGAAACCCCGGCAATAGCCCCCGGCTGCGAAGGGCGTTCAGGCAGATCAGAGGCCTTTAGGGCGGAAATCAATAGGGCCTATGTAATGTCATCCCTGACTTACTACTCATCCCAAGGCCCCAATTTGACTTGTTCCCCGCCGTTTTGTTCCCTCAGAGGAGTAATCCACCACGGTGCCTCTCCCCCCGTAGGATCGAGTCTAATCCCGCGTAATCCCGCCGCCACTTTGTTCCGCAAATCAATTGCAAGCAGAAAATAGCGAAAATAGCGGAAAACACATATCGAGAATTGCTCGTTATGATTATTGCGGCACTTTGTATCTGGGTATTCTGATAATATTAGTTGGGAAGTAATATTAGTTGGGAAGTCAGATCTGGCTGCGACTTGGTGGCAGCTGCTAACCCGCAGGCACCGCTCCAAGAATTACCGTTTTCATTAAAGTCTCTGATTTCATTAAGTCTCTGATTTGCGCCCTTTCCGGGCTTGCCATCCTTCGGGGGGTCGAGTCAAAATCGAAGCAAAATTGCTGATAATGCCTTGAATGAAACGCATGTATCTTTACGCAGTATTGCATGATTGATTCGTCAAAGGGGTTCGCAGAATCTCCTATGAAGTTTGTGGGACTTTAGCGGGCCTCACCCATCGGCACAAAGAACGCTCAAATGCTCACGGGCTGGGCGAAAGACATGGCTTGGCCGCACCCCTACAATCCAAAGGAGGTTGGCACAATGGTTGCTTCTGATTGACCGGAGACTGGATCAATCGAAAGATTGTCCCGCAGCTCCGGTTAGATACAGCAGCATTCAAGAGACCGCCTTTAATCCCCAGCAATTGAGTAGGAATTAAACAGCTGCTATATGTGCTCTAACCATCAGCTTTAGGGCATTCGGCCTTGGCCCGAATATGCCGTGGCAAACCAAGAAAGTGAGCGCCGCTCTCTCTTTAAGATGGTAGGGCGCAAACTCGGCCAACCCAATCTGTAGGGAGATCCGAAAGATCGATTCAATCACGATTGGGTTAAACCCACATCTGCGGAATGAGTTGATGAGAAGAACAGCCCTCAGGGATAACCCCCATGACCCGATGGCTAAAGTTGAGCCCGATGGGTTAGGTCTCAACGTCCAAGATAAGTGGAAGATAAAACGGACATTTCCTTTAGAGTTCTCAGGCGCCCGTAGCTCAAGGGATAGAGCATCGGATTTCTAATCCGACGGTTGCAGGTTCGAATCCTGCCGGGCGCACCTTTTCAACCTCACCGCGAACCCCGTTACCCGGGGTTTAGAGCCTTTCCGAACCGCTTTCCGAGCCGCGACCGCCAGGGAGCGGCGTTTCCTCGACGCGACGTAACGCCAGTTTCCGCAATACCTTGCAACTGGCCGAGCGTCTCGGCCTGTCTCTTGCCTTGGCCCCGTGCGGCCGCGCTCTCGCAAACGCCGAAGTTCCTGCTCCGGCAAAGCGCTTTTGAAAAACGCATTCAAATCGGGAGCCAGCTCAACAAAGGATCGACCTTAACCTACCAATCATCGCAACCCAACAAATCTGCCGGGGCAGAAAAGGTGTCACGAGCCATTATTAGCACCTTGCGGGACGAGAATAACATAGAAATGGTTCTAGACACCTCTTCCTGCTCCTGTATCAGGCACGGCGGCTTCTTCGCGCCGGCTGTCGGGACCAGACGACCGACGAATTCCCGGGACACGCGCCGATTATGGATGTTTGAGTAATTTCGATGGGCGACCTGCTTTCCCCGGGCGCAGGACACGACCGGTCGCTCTCTCCAGCCGGTCCAGTAACATCGCGTTCCCAAGTGGGCAGCCGGTACGCGCATGTTCCCGCAAATCCCGCAATTCCTCTTCTCGAATCGCCCTGTCCAACAACCTGCGCCAATCAGCCACTATCGCCACCATCGGAGCGACGCGCACCAGCCGGTGGTCGCCGCCGGACCGGTGCGCCTTCGCACTGCTCCACGGCCAATCGGCGCGGTCCGCAACCAAACCAGCACGCACTGAGTTCAATTCCACGTACCGCGATGCCGCCAGCAAGGACGGCTCGTCTATCACAAAGGAAGCAAATCGCCCTTGCCACAGATAACCGCACCACTTCTGCCGGAAGTTGATCCGCCGGGTATGGTATAGCGGCAATGGGCCTCGCCGATCGCCCGCGCCAAGCCCTCCTCCGACTACGGCACAGCGATCAAATGCACGTAATTGGGCATCAGGCAGTACGCCCATATCTCCACCCCCGTTCCTTGCACCACGCGGCCATCAGTCCCACATAGGCCCCATAATCTTCGTCGCAAAAGAACGTCCGCTGCCGACGGTTTCCCCACTGCGTAACATGGTGCGGCAAACCCGGAACAACCAACCTCGCCAACCTAGCCGAGCCCGCGTATCATCGCATTTCTCGAATTACCTGGGAAGGGTGTCCCAGGCCACTGGTCATCTCTTGTTCAACCCACTTCATGGTCTTAACAGTGGGGTCCACCTCCCAGTCTTCGCTTTGTGGTACGACGCAAACTACGCCCGAATTCTGTCCCGCGGGTGAATGGGATACCCGTATCGGTCGCGGGGAAGGTGTTTGACGGTGGATCGCTGCATGTATCCTTCTATGACGCGCCGCAGGCTCGAACGCCGTCGCCCACTGTGGTAAACTGGATCCGCCAACTCCGGGGATGAACTCGCGCTGAGTAAGAGCCTCTAACAAAATGAGCCGCACAGGCATTTATAGCAGATCAGGATGCAGCCGAGGGTAAGGAGTGCTTGAT
>OGCI01000930.1_pt1 | contig 28405 bp, 23 predicted proteins | sample 1570021 | NCBI WGS metagenome assembly OGCI01 (sample SAMN06264664, study PRJEB24512) | hot springs metagenome | isolation source: Hot spring water | place: South Africa: Tshipise | collected 2015-06-21 | reverse complement strand
AAGGTGGAGCCCACTCCACTGGGGTGTATCTGGTCCATCAGCTCCTGCCGCCCGGTGATACCGGAGATAGGAAGGCCGGCCCCCAGCGCCTTGGCCGTAGTCATGAGGTCGGGAGCTACTCCCCAGTGCTCCATAGCGAACCATCTGCCCGTCCGGCCTAGCCCGGTCTGTATCTCGTCCGCTATGAGCAGGATGCCGTGCTTCTCGCAGATTTGTTTGATCTTGCCCAGGTATTCCGGTGGGGGGACGATGATCCCGCCCTCTCCCAGGATGGGTTCAGCGACGACGGCGGCCACCGCCGTGGCCTCGACCTGCTTGGCAAAAGCCTCCTCGAGCAAGCCGGCGCAGGCGCAACTACAGTCCGGATAGTCGAGGTTGAGCGGGCAGCGGTAGCAGTAGGCGTAGGGGATGCGGTAGACCTCGGGCGCGTAGGGACCGAAGCCCACCTTGTAGGGGTCCACCTGAGAAGTGAGGCTCAGGGTCATGTAGGTCCGGCCATGAAAGGCGTGCTCGAAAGCGATGATGGCTTTGCGCCCGGTCACGTAGCGGGCGATCTTGACCGCGTTCTCGACCGCCTCTGCTCCCGAGTTCATGAAGAAGGTGCGGGTAGGGGCCTCTATGGGGCAATGCTGGTTCAGTCTCTCTGCAAGCCTGAGATACGGTTCGTAGCCGAAAAGCCCGAAACAGGTATGGGAATAGAGGGCAGCCTGTTGCTGGATGGCCGTCACCACCCGGGGATGAGCGTGCCCCACATTCATGACCCCGATGCCGGCGGCGAAATCCACGTATTCTCGACCCTCGACGTCCACGATGCGGGCGTTACGGGCCCGCGCCACGTACACGAGGGCGGTCGCGGGAACGCCACGGGGGATGGCCGTGCCCCTCAGCTCGCCCAGTGCGGCGTTGGTCAGGCTTGCGGCTGTCGTCGATCTGGCTGTCATTGCTCCTCCACCCTTGGGGCCGCGGCAGGCTGTCCGCGACCGAACGTGTGTCAGTGGTTTGACCTGAGCGTATCATGCCGGCGGACAGCCTGCCGCCCCGCTCCTGCCTCGCCCCGGTCTCCTCGGTTCCTTGCACTGGCCTGTTTGTCTAGTAAACTACGAAAATCCTTGTTTCTTGTCACGGAGTTCCTCGGACCAGGAGTGACTTTGGAACTTACAAGTGAGCACATCTATTCCGGCCCGGCTCGCGCACCCCACCGGTCTCTGCTGCGTGCGCTGGGCGTAGCCCGCGAAGACGCAGGTCGTCCGCTCATCGGCATCTGCAACTCCTACAACGAATTGATCCCCGGTCACATGCACCTCGACAAGATCGCCGAGCAGGTGAAGTACGGGGTGTATCAAGCCGGCGGTATCCCTCTGGAATTCAACGTCATCGGGGTTTGCGACGGCCTGGCCATGAACCACGAGGGCATGAACTACTCGCTGGTGTCGCGCGAAGTGATCGCCGACTCGGTGGAGATAATGGCGAAGGCCCACGGCCTCGATGGCATGGTGCTCATCACCAACTGCGACAAGATCGTTCCCGGGATGGTGATGGCGGCGGCTCGGCTGGACTTGCCCGTGGTCCTGGTGTCCGGGGGACCGATGCTGGCGGGAGATTATGAGGGTCGCAAAGTCAGTCTGTCCCAGATCTTCGAAGGGGTCGGAAGATACTTCAAAGGGGAGTTGACGGACCTCGACCTATGCGAGATGGAAGAGGCGGTATGTCCCACCTGCGGTTCCTGTGCCGGCCTGTTCACTGCCAACTCCATGGGCTGCGTCATGGAGACGCTGGGGCTCACCCTCCCTGGCGATGCCACCATCCCGGCTCCATTTTCTGCTCGACTCATCCTGGCCCGACGCTCGGGTGCGGCTGCAGTCGAGGCGGTCCGTAGGGGCTGGACCGCACGTCGTTTCTTGAGTGAAGCCAGTTTCCGCAACGCTCTGGCTGTGGACTCCGCCTTGGGCTGCTCCACCAACACTGTTCTTCATCTGCTTGCCATAGCCAATGAGGCGGGAGTCAAGTTGGAGCTGGATTGGTTCAACGAAGTGGCGGCCCGGACCCCCAACCTGGTCAAGTTGGCGCCCACCGGGCACCATCACATGGAGGACCTACACCGGGCAGGGGGCATCATGGCTGTGCTCAGACGCCTAGGGGAGGCAGGACTGGTGGACGGGTCGGTGCCTACGGTTTCGGGGGTGGAGCTGGCCTCTCAGTTCAGTTCCGCCCAGGTAAGAGACGATGAAGTCATCCGACCCCTGGATCGGCCCTACCGGGAGACGGGTGGTCTAGCCATCCTCTTCGGCAATCTCGCACCTCGCGGTGCAGTGGTCAAGGAGTCGGCAGTCTTACCGCAGATGCTGGTCCACCGGGGTCCGGCCCTGGTGTTCGACGATGAGCCCAGCGTGATGGACGCCATCGAGAAAGGAAGGATAACCCCGGGCAGCGTGGTAATCATCCGCTATGTGGGGCCTAAGGGCGGACCGGGGATGCCTGAGATGCTCAGCCCGACCTCGGCACTGGCAGGGGCCGGTCTCGATGCCTCGGTCGCTCTCATCACCGATGGACGCTTCAGTGGAGCCAGTCGCGGGGCCAGCATCGGGCATGTGGCTCCCGAGGCCTACGAGGGCGGACCCCTGGCGCTGGTGAAAGATGGCGACCCCATCAGCATAGACATCCCGGGGCGGAAGGTCACCTTGGAAGTCGCAGAAGAAGAATTGGCAAGGAGGGCTACGGCGTGGCAGCGTCCGACACGGGATCACTCGGGCGTGCTACGCCGCTACGTAGCTTTCGTTTCGGGAGCCGATACCGGGGCGGTCCTGGGAGGCTCTGGCCTTGCCTCCTGAGGCTACTGCACGGTGAGGCGGCTCCTCTTGCCTGCCGGCCTTCTTGGCCGCTAGCTGGAGCTGTTGTGTTTCTGACTGACTGTGGAGCCTGATCATCATGAGAGCCGCCGAAGTTATCCTCCAAGCGCTCAAGCGTGAAGGGGTCGACACGATATTCGGATTCCCAGGGGGAGTGCTCCTCCCCCTGTATGACGCGTTGTACGATTCTGATATTCGCCACGTTCTGGTGCGCCATGAGCAAGGGGCTGGCCATGCTGCCGATGGCTATGCCCGAGCTTCCGGCAGGGTGGGGGTCTGTATGGCTACCTCCGGGCCGGGAGCCACCAACCTGGTCACTGCCATCGCCACTGCTTACATGGATAGCGTTCCCTTGGTGGCCATCACGGGCCAGGTGAGCAGGCATCTTCTTGGCCTGGACTCCTTCCAGGAAGCTGATGTCACGGGCATCACTCTGCCCATCGTCAAACACAGCTACCTAGTCAAGAACTCGGCCGATCTGCCCCGCATCATCCGAGAAGCCTTCTACATCGCCTCCACGGGTCGACCCGGTCCGGTGGTCATAGACATCCCTGTCGATGTGACCAAGGAGGAACTGGAGTTCGACCCTGAAGAGATCCCGGCCATGAGACTCCCGGGCTACAAGCCAACCGTCAAGGGACATCCCAAACAGATCCGGGAGGCGGCCCGCGTGATCGCGGCCGCCGAGCGACCGGTCATTTACGCTGGGGGAGGGGTGATCATCGCCGGCGCGGCCGACGAGTTACGGGAGTTGGCTCTCTATGGGCACATCCCGGTCACCACCACACTGACCGGCAAAGGCTGTTTCCCCGAGGACCACGAGCTCTCGATGGGTATGGTGGGCATGCACGGGACGCCTTATGCCAATTACGCGCTGAGTCAGGCCGACCTCATCCTTGCGGTGGGGGTGCGGTTCGACGACCGGGTCACCGGCAAACTGGAGGCCTTTGCTCCTCACGCCAAGTACGTCCACATCGATATAGACCCGGCCGAGATCTCCAAGAACGTGCCGGTGGATGTGCCCATCGTAGGCGATGCCAAACGAGTGTTGGCTGCCTTGCTAGGGGAACTCAAGAAGTTGGAGCTGTCTCCCGATCGCCACTTGCCCTGGATGGAGCAGGTAGAGAAATGGAAGCGGGACCATCCCCTGGTGATACGGGAATCGGAAGACGGTGAGATCATGCCCGAGTGGGCCATACACAAGATCTGGGAGGTCACTCGGGGCGAGGCCTTGGTCTGTACCGAAGTGGGGCAGCACCAGATGTGGGCGGCCCAGCACTACCTGTGCAAACACCCGCGCCGCTTCATCAGCTCGGCTGGTCTAGGCACGATGGGCTTCGGCTTCCCGGCAGCGATCGGGGCTCAGGTAGCCTGTCCCGACGAGCTGGTCATCGACATCGCTGGTGATGGTTCCTTCCAGATGACGATGCAAGAGTTGGCCACGGTGGTCCAACACGGCCTGCCCGTCAAAGTCTGCATCATCAACAACCAGTACTTGGGGATGGTCCGTCAGTGGCAGGAGCTCTTTTGGAACGGCCGCTACAGCTATACCTGCATCGAGTGCCAGCCCGACTTCGTGAAGTTGGCGGAGGCCTACGGCATCGCAGGCTATCGTGTCACTCGGCCTGAGGACCTGGAAGAGGTCCTGCGAGTGGCTTTTGCCAGCGACGGGCCAGCGCTCATCGACATCCGGGTGAAAAGGGAAGCCAACGTCTTCCCCATGATTCCGGCCGGGGGCACCGTGCACGATATGATGGAGCGCGAACTATGAAGCATACGCTCTCAGTCTTGGTGGAGAACAAGCCTGGTGTGCTCACCCGGGTGGCCGGTCTCTTTGCTCGGCGGGGCTTCAACATCGACAGCTTGGTGGTGGCTGAGACCGAGAACCCTGAGTTTTCACGTATGACCATCACAGTGGACGAGCAGGACCAGCCCATAGAACAGGTCACCAAGCAGCTCCACAAGCTCATTAACGTCCTTAAGATCACCGATCTGGAACCGGCGGCGAGCGTGGAGAGGGAGCTGCTCCTCGTCAAAGTGAAGGCCGATGCGAAGACACGCTCAGAGATCATGCAGATGGTGGAGATCTTCCGGGCCAAGATCGTGGACGTCAGCCCGGAGGTCTTGGTCATAGAGATGACCGGCAATCGCGAGAAGGTGAGCGCTTTTGTGGACTTGCTCAGACCCTTCGGGGTGGTGGAGCTGATGCGCACAGGCCGCATCGCCATGCGGAGAGGTAAGAAAGTGACCTAGGCTGGTGACCTGGGTCGAGCGCAGGGGCGTCGAGTCTTGTCGATGCCCACGGTAACCAGAACTGAAGCGAACGGGAGGTTGCAGTGGCAGAGATGCTTTACGAGGAAGATGGCGATCTCGGACTCCTGGAGGGGAAGACGGTCGCCGTCATAGGCTTCGGCAGCCAGGGACATGCCCACTCTCAGAATCTGCGGGACAGCGGGGTGAAGGTGGTGGTCGCGGAAGCCCCCGGGTCGGCCGCTTGGGAAAGAGCCGCCGCGGCCGGATTCCAGGTGATGACCGCTGACGCTGCCGCCGCTCTCGGCGACATTATCATGATGCTGGTACCCGACCAGACGCAGAAGGTCGTCTACGAGACTGCTATCCGCGAGAACCTCAAAGATGGCGACATGCTCATGTTCGCCCATGGCTTCAACATCCACTACAGCCAGATCGTTCCTCCCCAGACCGTGGATGTGACCATGGTGGCGCCCAAAGGACCTGGCCACCTCGTCCGCCGTGTTTACACTGAAGGCGGAGGCGTGCCAGCCCTGCTGGCCGTATACCAGGACGCTACCGGCAAGGCGCGCGATCTAGCGTTAGCGTACGCCAAGGGCATCGGCGCCTTGCGGGCGGGAGTGATCGAGACGACTTTCAAAGAAGAGACCGAGACCGATCTGTTCGGGGAACAGGCAGTGCTCTGCGGCGGGGTCAGCGAGCTCATCCGAGCCGGATTCGAGACCCTAGTCGAGGCCGGCTATCAGCCTGAGATCGCCTATTTCGAGTGCCTGCACGAACTCAAGTTGATCGTCGACCTCATTTACGAGCATGGCATCACCGGCATGCGTTATTCCATCTCCGACACGGCCGAGTATGGCGACATGACCCGGGGTAAGCGGATCATCAACGAGCACGTCCGGGAGGAGATGGAGCTCATCTTGGAAGAGATCCAGACCGGTGAGTTTGCTCGGGAATGGATCCTCGAGAACATGGCCGGGCGCCCGGTGTACAACGCGCTGAAACGCGAGGAAGCCGAACACGAGATCGAGGTAGTGGGGCGTCAGCTTCGCGCCATGATGCCGTGGCTGGGCAAGGGCGGTCGTCTCGAATAGTCTGGCATAGTCTCGAGTAGAACCATTCTCGGGAGGGCCGGGGCGCTCGGGTGCCCCGGGCATGGTTCGCTCGGTTTCCTCTAGCTCAGGCTCGTCTGGCGGCCTCCTGGAAGAGGGGACGCTTGAGAGCCGCTTGCTCCTCGAGCGAGGTGCAGATGTGAAGCATGAGGGCGCGAGCGGCGCTAGTGGTCGAGTGGTCTCGGCCGCGAATGAGATTGAACTCCCGGGTGAGCCCGCCTTCGATCTCGAGGATGGCCAGGCCGGCGCCGTGTGGTCCTCCGAGCGCCATCTCGGGCAGGACGGCAATGCCCAAGCCTTGCCGCACGAAGTTCTTGACCGACTCGAGCGAGCCGGTCCGGTAGGCGATGATGGGCTCGAAACCAGCCCGTCGGCAGGCCTCTATCGTCTGCAGGGTGACGTTGAAGGCGTCCGATCCTATGACGAATTCCTCCCGAGCGAGCTCGGACAGCGCCACGCTTCTACGGGCCGCTAGTCGATGGGTGGGAGCGACAGTGACGAACAGATCCTCTGAGGGCAGGGGGATGGTGTCGAGCGCCTGCGGGGCGCCGGGAGCGGTCACGATGGCAAAATCGAGCCTGCCTTCCAGCACACCCCGGGTGAGTTCTTGGTCGCCGGTCTCGACCAGTTGCACGGTGACCCGGGGAAAATTAGCGCGGAAAGAGGCAATGAGGGCGGGCAGCATGTAGCTTGCGACCGAAGGATTGCAGCCCATGCGGACCTCGCCCGTTTCCTCGCCCAGATGCTCCCGCAGCACGCGCAGCGCCTCGTCGGCCCGGAACAGCACAGCCTGGGCCAGAGGGAGGAAGACCTCTCCGCTCGCAGTGAGGCTGATCTTCTTGTGATTGCGGTCGAACAGCCGCGTCCCCAGCTCCATCTCCAGTTGCTGGATCTGGTAGCTGAGCGCGGGCTGTGACACGTGCAAGAGCCGAGCCGAGCGGGTGAAGCTGAGGGTCTCGGCGACGCTTACAAAGTATTTGAGCTGCAATAGTTCCACAGGAGTGCGCCTCAGTTGTTATCGAAAAATTCTATCATAGATATAGAAACAATATATTGGACTTATGAGCGACCATGGTCTAGAATCCCTGACAGCTGAGCACTGAGACTCGCGACCATCGGGAACCCCCCTCCCAGGTCGCGGCAGAGCTGAGCAGCTTTTCCCGCGGTATAGCCGACTCCTTTCCCCCCCAAGGGAGTCGGCTATGCTACTTTAGGGCCTGAAGCACGCTCCGGCTCACTCTCTTCGAGCTTGTTCCCCACGATCGGAGTGATTGTATCCCGAGTATGAAGGACATTCCTGTCGCAACGGTGACCACCGCTTCCTGGAGGCGGCGCTGGTGTGAGCGGCTCAAGCCGCGGGACCTCGCCCGCCTCCGTCTGCTCGCCGAGGGTGCCTTGGTGGGGGCCGCCTTGATTTGGGGGCTCAACTTCGTTTTGGTCAAGATGGCCGTCGGACAGATGGCCCCCATCTACTACGTCGGTGTGCGTTTTCTAGTGGGAGCCCTGTTCCTGCTGCCCTTCTCCTGGCGGCAGATGAGACTACTCGACCGTCGAGGGTGGTTCGTGGGGCTGGGCGTTGGGCTGCTGCTTTTCGGCGGGTTCGTGTTGCAGACGGTGGGCCTGATTTCCACATCGCCGGGGGTGTCGGGCTTTCTTACCAGTCTTTACGTGATCATGGTGCCGATGTTCGTGGGAATCGCCACCGGCCGGTGGCCTTCCTTCATGGTCTGGGTGGGGGTAGTGGTAGTGACCGCTGGGCTTGCCGTACTCTCCTTGTACGGACGATTGGCCTTTGGTTGGGGGGAAGTCCTCACTCTGCTCGCCACGGTCTTCTGGGCCCTTCACATATTAGGGGTGGCCTACGGCTCCACACGGCTGCAAGCCATGGCCTTCGTGCAACTGCAATTGTCCACCTGCGCTGTGCTGTCGCTGGCCTTGTCGTTCATCATCGAGAGGCCTGTCCTGTTCCCCGGCTGGGCGGCCACCGGCGCCGTACTGTGGACGGGCGTGATGGGGAGTCTGGTGGCCTACGTGCTCATGGTGCTGGGTCAGCGCCACACCCCACCCACCTTGGCTGGCGTCCTCATGAGTCTGGAGGCCGTTTTCGCTCTTGGGTTCTCGATCTTGGTGGGATACGACACCGTCACTATGCGCTCCCTACTCGGCTTTGGCATGGTGTTCGCGGGTACCACGGTGGCTAGGTTGGGTTCCGAGAAGGCGCCCCAGATGGCCGCCGAACAAGCCCCGCCTGCGCCGTGACCGGGGCTGGCCGCCTAGGAGATCGTCTCGCGGATAAACCTGGCTACCTCTTCGGCCGCGGCCGAAAAATCCCCGGGGGCGTCCTGGCGCTCCAGGGAATGGTCGCCGCCTCTTACCACGTAGAGTCGTCCAGGATATTGCAGCCGGGCCAGTACCGGGCTCAAGAGCTCGGGGTCGCAGAGCGGGTCCCTGCTTCCCACGCAGAACAGGCTGGGTATACCGATCCGACGAAGCGGCTCGAGGTTGGGTCGGTCTTTCTGTCCAGGGCGGTGGAGGGGATAGCCCAGTACCACCAGCCCAACGGCCAGTAGTCCCCCGCCTTCATCACCGCGTGAGACAAGCTCAGCGGCCAAGCGACCGCCCAGGGATTTGCCTCCTAGAAACAGGGGAGCCTGCGGGCCGGCTACTTCGTTCCGGATGTGGTCGTGGACGCACCGGAAGGCGTTCTCCAAGATAGGAGCGGGATCCACCGTGGACGCCTTGCGTTCGGCGTACGGGAAGTTGAACCGCACTACCGCCGTGTCGGCTTGAGCTGGCAGGTACGAGGCCAGAGCGGCAAGCAGGGGATGGTCCAGGTTGTTATTGGCCCCATGGGCAAGGATCAGAAGCGGTGCGTCAGCCCGATGCCGAGCAGGTAGGTCGACTTTGACGGTGACCGCATCTCCTTCGCCCACCGCGACCTTGAACACAGCCGGTCCTGATTGGCTCACCCACCACCTCCTGTATCTGATTGACCCCTTGTGGCCCCTGCCTACTCCCGTGTTTAATATACAGGCCACATCCGAGGAGGATTCCATTGGAACGCATCATCAGCAACCTGGACAAGGCCAAGCTCAAGCTGGATGAGGCTTTCTTCTACCTAGACGAGATCGAAGAACTCATCCAAGAAGACGAGCTGAGCGAGGCGGCGGGTTCACGAGTGAGCCAGGCTGCCGAGAAGTTGACCACCGAATTGGCTGCTCTTAGCAGCAAGGTGGCGGAGCTGCAGAACATCCTTATGGCGCTCGAGGAGCAGGAGCAGGCCGGACCCGAAGAAGCTGCGGGCTCCTGATCAGTTCGCACCTGGCTCGGGGTGCCTAGTGGTGCTCGGGGATGTATTCCTCCAGAATGGGGAAGTCCCGGAGCCCCTTGTCGGTCACGGCGCGCATGAAGGAGTCTACCCACCAGAAGATGTTCTGGGTGCTGACGTTCCTGCGTAACCGCCGCATGCGGTACTCGCGTTCTCCGGGGGACATGCGGAAGGCCTGGTAGATAGCGTCCGCTGTCTGTTCCACATCATAGGGGTTCACCATTAAGGCGGCCCGGCCCAACTGGGCCGAAGCTCCCGCGAATTGGCTCAGGATCAGCACGGATTCCTTGTCGAGGCTGCAGGCGCAGAATTCCTTGGCCACCAGGTTCATCCCATCTTTGAGAGGGGTGATCAGGGCTATGTGGGCTGCGCGATAAAACGCCAGCAATTCCGTGGTGGAAAGACTGCGGAAGAAGTAGTGGATGGGTATCCAGCCAAGTTCCGAGTACCGGCCGTTGATCTCCCCTACTAGACGCTCGATCTCGGCCTTGAGTTCGTCATATTCGTGGATGCCCATGCGGCTGGGGACCACGATCTGGTAAAGCTGGATACGGTTGTGTAGTTCGGGAAACCGGTCCAAGAGATTCGCGAAAGCGCGGAGCCGCTGAGGGATGCCCTTCGTGTAGTCCAGACGGTCGATTCCAAGGACAAGCTGGCGGTTAGGGTAACGCTCGCGGATGGCCCTGACCAACTGCTCCACCTCGGGGGCAGTCGCCCGTTTGGCATAACCGCGCGCATCGATGCCGATGGGGAAGTTGCCGATCCGTGTCTCGTGGTCATCGGTCTGCACGACGTGCAGATTGTGCTCGACCCGCACCCGGGCGTTCCTTATGAGGGTGCGCACACACTGGACGAAGTTGCGCCGGTCTCGCAGTGTCTGCACCCCCACCAGATCGTACGCGAGCAGGGAGTTGAGCAGCGCGTAGCGTTCGGGAAGCTTCATGAAGATGTCAGGGGGTGGAAAAGGAATGTGCAGGAAGAAAGCCAGATGGGCCTGACAGCCGTCTTCGCGGGCATGGTGGGCGACGTCCATCAGGTGATAGTCATGCACCCACACGAAATCCTCGGCCTGGCTGTGGGCGGCCAGCACTTGGGCGAACTTCCTGTTCACTCCCACATAAACAGGCCAGTACTCGGGATTGAAATCACAGCGGCCCTGTAGGTCATGGAACAAAGGCCATATGATCTCGTTGGAGTATCCGTGGTAGTACTTCTCCACTTCCTCCGTCGTTAGGAGCACGGGAACGAACGAGTAGCCCACCTGGCGGCCCGCCGCCCTCAGTATGTCGTGCACGTCGGGCACTGCCTCCGTGACACCCGGCCAGCCGATCCAAATGCCGCCTCGGTCTCTCAAGACCGGATGCAAGGCGGTGACCAGCCCCCCCGAGCCGGGCTTCAGTCCCCAGGAGCCGTGCTCTTCGCGCGCGAGCACATAGGGCAAGCGGTTGGAGACCACGACGAGTCTTTGCGGCGGCTGCATGTCGCACGAACCTCCCTGTCAGCGAGCGTGGGCCCTCATCCCAACTCGATACGGTCCCCTGCCCCGTGGATCAAAGCGACCATCAGGGTGAGATACTCCCGCAGCTGCCGGGTGATGAGGAAATTGCGTCTCACCAATTCCCTAGCGTTGTGGCCAATCTGTTCGATGCGCTGCCGGTTGAACAGGAGGTAACGGATACGCATGGCTGCGCCCTCGGGTGTGTCGACCAGGAAACCAGTGCGATGGTTGAACAGCTGCAAACGGATGCCCCCCGTGTTCCCTCCGATCACCGGCTTGCTCTTCCACATAGCCTCGGTCACAGTCAGGCCGAAACCCTCGCGGATGGATTTCTGCAGGACGATGTCGGCTCCGGTCTGCAAGGCGTTGATCACGCGATCGCTGTAATGACTGGCTGAAAGCACGTGGATATCGGGGTCATCGCCCGCCGCGGCCAGCACTTCCTTAAGCACCAGGTCACCCTCAGGGTCGTCGGCCGCGCGTCCACCCGCCAGGATCAATTGAAGACTGGGGACGAAGGCTGTCGCCAGCTTGTAAGCCCGTATGACCCCCACAGGGTCTTTGAAATGGTCGAAACGAGAGACCTGGAGCAGCGTGGGGCGGCGGTGGTCTATGCCGAAGTCGCGAAAGACCCTTCGCACCTCCTCGCTGGGGAGCGGCAGGTTCTTCTCACTGAGCGGGTCGATGCTCGGTGGGATCAGGAAGACAAGATGGGGCATAGGCTGAGCGAATTCGGCCAAAGAGAAAACGCTTGCGTCATAGCCGTTGATGAACTGGCGCAGGTAGCGCCATACAGGGCGATGAGGCCGGCTGAGGTCGATATGGCATCGCCACACCCATTTGCCGCGGCGGTGGGGACAGAATCTCAGCAAGGGAGCCGGCTGCGGATCGTGAATGAACACCACGTCGGCTTCCTCAAGCAGAGGGCGCAGTCGCTCCGCGTTGGCAGCGTTGACTTCCTCATACTCGCAGAGGAGCGGCTCGGGGACGGCTATAGCGCGGCCTTGCAAGGCGTTGTGGAACGACTTGGTGCAGCTGAAGAACTCTTTGCTACCCTCAATGACTTCCCACTGCGCGTCCAGGCCCAGCTCACGCATCAAGGGCACCAGTTTCTCCAGGATCTCCGCTACTCCCCCGCCTTGACGCGTGGAGTTGACGTGCACTACGCGAAGACCTTGGAGACGCGTCGCCAGTTGGCGCAGTTGCCCCACGGCGTCGGCCCCGGCATGGGCAGCGTAACGCTCGAGGAGCGAGGTCGACTCGGGAAGGTCGGTCATGTTAACCCTCCTTCACCTTGCTGCGTCTAGGTCGAGGCGGCCGGAAATGCTGCTTGAAGGCACGCGCAAGTCTCGTGCGCAGGACGAAGAGAGACTCGAAGTAGGGGTCGATCTCAGCCAAGGTGTCGCACAGCGGTTCATACTCCGAACCGAAACCTTTGAGCCAAGCCCGGAAGTCATCCATCCCTATCGGTTCACGCCGGCGGGCATCTATGAAGTGGTAGAAGATGCTGCCGACCGACATCTCCGGCACAGCTGTGACCAGTTCGCTCGGGTGAGACAGTCGGCGGTAGGTGTCGAAAACCACGGTCACGGAACGGGTGAAGTGGAACAGCTGGTCGGCTCGGGCGGTAAGGATCACCTCGGTCTCGTCCAACCTCTCATCAATCAACTCGATGAGTTCTTGCCTCAACGCGTCTAAGTCGGGGTAGTCAGCGGGGTCGACCACTGCCAGCCGTTCGGCCAGGACGCTGTCATGGAGACTATGGTGGCACCAGGCGGCAAAGTCGTTGTTGTACTCGCGGTCGTAGAACTCTGGCCGCATCAGAGTGCCCCAAAAATGGTGGTAGATGCAGCCGGCGTGGATGTCACGGAGGATGTCGCGTAGTTCGCGCAGGGTCTGCGCGTGGCGACCAGTGGCTATGGTGGCGAGTGCACAGTCCTTGATGGCGAATTCTTCCATGGGACCTCCTCTTCCACGCAGAGTGATGTTATCAACTCGGGCCGGAACGTTGCCCGACGGAGGCGATGTGCTGAGCCAGTCGGGCCAGGAAAGTGTCGACCTCCGCGGGGTCTCGCAAGAAGTAATGGGCTTTGCTGGGTTGCGAGGCCTGACCCACGAGTATGGCCGTACCCAGTCCGTCGATTGCCGCGAACATATCTTCGTCAGTCAGATCGTCCCCTAGGCAAAGCGGATGTAAGCGCCATAGCCTCGACTCCCAATGACGTAGCAGCCAGAGGACCGCGTGCCCTTTGGTCGTACAGGTCGCCGGTCGCACCTCGTACACCATCTTCCCCTCCCGCAGTACGAGCGCCCTGTGTCTGCTCAGACTCTCCTCGAGCAGGCGGCGCAGATCCGGCACCAGGTCCGCAGGCATCTGGCGATAGTGAAACGAGGTGGACAGGCGCTTGCGCTCGACAAGCAGACCGGGAAACCGGGCCAAGTCTGGCGATAGGGCCTCGGTGAATCGGGCCAGCGTCGTCTCGTCCCCCGGTCCAAGTTCGACGAGGGAGAAAGACGCTGCCTGACCGGGAGGCTTGACTTCGCAACCGTGCTCAGCGACGTAATACACGTTCTCCAGGCCGACCTTGTCCTCAAGGTCTGCAAGGGCGCGTCCTGATACCACACAGACCGGAACCAGGCTGGCCAAGTGTGCCACGACCGCTCGCGTGGAGGCTGGCAATTCTGCGAGTTCGGGCCGGGGCACGATAGGGGCGAGCGTCCCATCGAAATCCAGGAAGAGACAAAGCCGCTCGCCAGGCCAGCCAGCACTGGTGGTCGGTTGCTCAAGGCCACGACCAAGAGTCGGCCGCTCAAGTTCGCGACCAAGAGTCGGCTTCTCCATGTGACTGGTGGCCACGATACGCTCGAAACACTCGAGGGCCGAGGGAAGGTGCGAGCTGTCGGTCACTTCGGTCTGGGTCGTCACTGGTGCGCTCCTGTTGGACTTCGGCTTGCCTTTTCGCACGGTTTGTACGTATGATGAAGGGGCATCGGCAGGAAGCTCTCCCCGTGACGTGCAGAGTGTCTCATTTTACTCGTCCGTCCGCAGGTGCGTCCGAACGTATGCAAGAACATCAAGTCCGTAGCTGTGGAGGACAGAAATGAGTACGGCAAGGCTGTACGTCGGCAATCTCTCGTATGGCACCACCAAGGAGACCCTCGAGCGCGCGTTTTCTGCCCACGGTGAAGTGGTATCGGTGAACATCATCACCGACCGGCAGACTGGTCGTCCCAAGGGTTTCGCCTTTGTCGAGATGGGCAGTCCCGAAGAGGGCGAAGCGGCGAAGAACGCGCTCAACGGCACCAACCTTGATGGCCGTACCATCAACGTAGACAACGCTCGCGAACAAGAGCCGCGTTCCGGCGGTTACGGCGGTGGTCGTAGTTCCGGCGGCGGTCGTGGTGGGTACGGCGGTGGACACGGGGGAGGCTACGGCGGAGGCTCGCGTTCGAGCGGGTCGCGCTGGTAGGCGAGTAGCCGAGCCAGTTCCTTCGGGTCGGAGGTGGCCGGCGAGCAGGCCGTGCCGCGGCATATCCAGGCGGTCGCTACTTGCTCGGCTGACGATTGGTAGTCGCCGAGGCTGGCGATGGATGTGGGTTGGCCGGGAGCGCGGAGAGCCACCACCAGCAAGGGAAGGTACTGCCCAAGGACCGTGGCCAGGAGGGCATTAGTCGAGGTAAGGTCTGGGTCACCGACTAACGCGACCCGGGTGATGCTGTGCTCGGCCATCAAGGCCGCCAAGAGCCACTGCCCGGCAAGCGTCGGCGCCTCGATGGCGGTGGTGGTCAGGGGGGCGAGGGCTTCTTCCGCCAGACCCCTATAGGTGTCCTCACCGGTGTAAGCATGCATCTTCAGCAAGACGGTGGCCAGCAGGGAACAGCCCGCCGGAGTGGGACTGTCGCTCAGGGAGCGGGGACGGGTGAGCAGCTGTTCGTGTTCGGGACCGGTATCAAAGAACCCCTCCCCGGGTACTCGGAAGCGCGCAACCGCGCGGTCGCATAGAGCCCGTGCAGCCACGAACCACCGTTCGTCGAAAGTCGCCTGGTACAGACTCAAGAAACCCTCGGCCACGCTCGCGTAGTCATCGAGAAAGCCTTCCAGGTCGCACTTATCCCGGCTGGGGCCGAAGGTACCGCCGGATGAAGGACCAGGGGAGAACGTACCGGGGGAGAAGGTGTGGAGGAGCTTGCCCTCCTCGGTGAGTAGGTGGTCGTGGAGAAAACGGCCAGCGGCCAAGGCGTACCGCAAGTACTCCGGCGAACCGAGGACGTTAGCTGCCTCGGCGAAGGCAGCCAGGGCGAGTCCGTTCCACCCGGCCACGATCTTCTCGTCGCGCCGAGGACGCTCCCGCCGATTGCGGGCGCCGAGCAGCTTGGCTTTCACTGTCGGGAGCATGGAGAGCGACAGCTCTTCTGGGGGCAGGTCGTTGCTCCCCAGCCTGTGGAGGACACTTGCCCCGTCCACGTGGCCCTCGCTGGTCACACCGAAGATCTTCTCTGCCAGGCGGACCTCGGTCGGGTCAAGGACTTCGTGAAGCTGGGCCAGCGTCCAGGTGTAGAAGGCGCCCTCCCGCCCTTCGGATTCGGCGTCGAGAGACGCGTAGAAGCTACCAGCGGGACCACGCATCTCCCGCACCAGGTAGTCGAGCGTATCCACCGCTACTTCCCGGTAAAGCTCCTTGCCTGTGGCTTGCCAGGCGTGGAGATAGCAGCGCGCCAACTGGGCATTGTCGTAGAGCATCTTCTCGAAGTGGGGAACCCTCCAGGCAGTGTCGACGGCGTACCGGTGAAAGCCTCCCCCCAAATGGTCATAGAGGCCACCGGCCGCCATAGCGTCCAATGTGCGCTGGATCATGACCTGAAGTTGAGGTTCACTGTGGCCAACCACAGGGCGTTGACTGTCTGCAAGACCTTCCGTGGCGCCAGACAGCGCGTCCTTGAATGGGGAAGGACTGCCGTCCAGCGCCAGTAGAAACTCGATCAGAAGCGGCGCAGGGAACTTGGGCGCGCCTCCCCAACCCCCAGATTCTGGATCGAACGTCTGACGAATGACCCGTAGGGCTTGGGTAAGGATAAAGGCAAGGGGAAGGCCGGTCGGAGTGGCCGCCTGTTGCTGCAAGTGGCCTCGGAGTTGCTCGGCGGCGGCCAAGATGTCTCCACGGCGTGTTTCCCACAACTGGGCTACCGAAGCAAGGATCTGGCGGAACGAGGGGAGACCGAAACGCGGCTCGGGAGGGAAGTAGGTACCTCCAAAGAAGGGGACGCCCTCGGGCGTCAGCCACACGCTGAGAGGCCATCCCCCCCGACCGGTGAGGGCGACTACGGCCTTCATATACACAGCGTCCAGGTCAGGTCTTTCTTCCCGGTCGACCTTGATGCTTACGAAGTGGCGGTTGAGGAGTTCGGCGGTGGCTTTGTCCCTGAAGGACTCTCTTTCCATTACGTGGCACCAGTGACAGGAGGAGTAGCCGATACTCAGGAAGATGGGCTTGTCGTTGGTCCTGGCCGAAGCAAGAGCCTCAGGTCCCCACGGATACCAGTCGACTGGATTGTCTGCGTGTTGACGAAGATAGAGGCTGGTTTCTTGCTGCAGAGGGTTCGCCATACGCATACTGCTTCCCAAAAGGGGGGCTTTGTATACAATGGAGTGGTAGTCGTTTGCTTTATTGCCATTTCCTCCCAAAGCCTTCGGAGGCCCTTATGCCACGATTCGTAGGCAAGAGAACGGTTCCCTGGTGGTGGGATGCCGCGGCTCTTGTGGTGCTCATCGTCGTGATAGTGGTTGTTTTGGAACTGGCGGGTGTGATCGATCTGTTTGGCTGACGCGGCCACGTCTTGCTGACGCGGGTACGCTTGCCTGAAGTACCCGGCCGCGGCGAAAGGAGGAGTCCATGGTCAAGGCTTCAGACCTGTTGGGACGCTCGGTAGTGAGTCGAGAAGGGGGACGTGAGCTGGGTAGAGTCAAAGACCTGGTGGTGGATGATTCTGGGCACCGCGTGTTGGGTCTTGTGGTGGCCGAAGGTATGTTACGTGGCGCCAAGGTGGCGGATTGGCGGGCTGTCCAAGCTGTGGGGCCCGATTCGGTGGTGCTGGACTCGGCGAGGAGTGTGGTATCCGCCGCAGATGCCCCCGAGATGAAGAGTGTACTCGACCGCAAGACCCGCATCCGGGGATTGAAGCTTCACACTACCGCAGGCAAAGAGATCGGTCGCATCGACGACTTCCAGATCGACGAGGCGACTGGCGAGGTCATAGGCTACGAGCTTTCTAGTGGCCTCTTCTCCAATGCTTTCAGCGGCAAGCCATTCCTGCCCACTCCGCCCGTTATCGAGCTCGGGAAGGAGATCGCGTTCATCGCCCCCGAACTTGAGGAGACCATCGTGGAGGCGACAGGTGGTATCAAGGGGGCGTTCAGGAGAGAGAAAGCGGCTGACAAGGCTGAGAGCGAATCGCCGGAGGCCGGGTCCGACTGAATGTCTCTGCCGGGTGACTGGCGGTTCTGACCGGACAGGCGCTGTTAGAGGGCTGGACTCCCGCCTAGTGGAGTTTGTGCCAGAGGTTGTAAAGAAGCTGGGCCAGCTCGGCGCGGCTGGCCGGCTCTTGGGGGTCCCAGCTGGCTAGGTTCCCCTGCGGACCCACAAGGTTGTCTAGAAGTCCGTTGAATTCGGCCAAACGCAAGTATTCCTGGAGCAGTGGATCGGGATGGCTGAGGGTACCAACGTAGGAGAGCGGCGGCTGTGCGAGCGCAGAGGCCGCTCCCGTGACCACAGCCGTCACCGCAAGATCCCGGGCGACCCGATAGAGAGGCCGGAAAGTGCCGTCGGCGTAAGGTTCTACCAGTCCTGTACGAGCGGCGACCGCTACGTAGTGGTACGGGTAGAGTGAATCCTCGAGGTGGACGACCGGGGGCTTGTCGGTAAAGTCGTAGAGATCGTCCTCAGTCACCGGTAGCTCCAGCGCGAGGACGATCATCTTAGCGAACTGTTGTCTGATGGCCCAGTCATTGGGGCCGAAGTGGCCGTTACCATAGCCGTCCATGAGGCCGAGAGCGGTGACTTCTTCGATGGCGGTCAGATAATGGTGACCCTCCGGTACGTCGGGGAACTTGGTAGCTTCGGAGGCAGGGACGGCATAGTAAAGACCGGACTTGCCGTACCAGGCCACGTGGGAGCCGTCGATATCGGGGGCCTTGGCCACGTCGCCAGACTTGGAGACGTCGGTCTTGCTCCCCGCGGAGAGGTCGTAGGCCTTCACTGCCGATGGCGAGCGGGTCTGCCACACCACTAGGTCGTCCTCCAGGGAAGGAGCGGTGTTTCCGGCTCGGTCATTGGTGAGCCTGGTGGTCTCTCCCGTATCGATGTCGTAGACGTAGATCTGATATGAAGCCCAGTTCTCGTCTTCCCCCTCAGGCCAGACGTCGCCGGCTGTCCAAACCACCCTGCCGTCGTCGATGCGGGGATGTGCGTTCGCCGCTGTGGCGGGAGCGATGACAGTAGACTCTGCCGTGGCGAGATTGTGGAGGATGATTTCAGCGGCATTGCTGCCGGCCTCGGGCACACTCCGCGTACAGACGACGTAGTCACCCCACAGGTCGGGCTCATGATAGTCGCTTCCGGCCAGCACTAGGGTCGTGGTCTGAGCAGAGAGGTCGTATAGGTAGATGCCGGGAGCGGCGGAAAGCCCCTGCATCTGCTTCTCCCAGACCACCCGTCCGCCTTGCAAGCGGGGATTCCAGTCGTTCCAGTCTCCGGGATCGCTGTTGGAGGTGATCTTTGCCACTGCCCGACTCTTGAAATTGTAAAGGTAAATATCGTCATAGCCGCCGGCTCGTGCTCCTTGGAAGACGAGCCAGTCGCCCTCGGCATCAGGGTTGTAGTAGGCGCCGGGCGGAGACAGGGGGATGAGGACATCTTGACCTTCCAGAAGGTCAAAGACATACATGCGTGATTCGCCCTGTGTGCTCCCCGTCCAGGCCAGGTATCTGCCAGAAGCAGTGACGAAGGAAGGTTGGACTCCTGCCACCGGGGTGTCGATCACACGCACCTGCCATCCCGAGAGCGCTAGGGCGGGGGCCGAGAAGGAGCACAGGAGCAACCCAACGGCTACCAACAACGAAGCCGAGGCTATCACCAAAGCCCCCAAGTGTGTGCACGCAGACCAGGACTTCCTTCGCCCCGGGGGCAGTCCGCGAGCTGTCGCCAGGCTGATCTTGACCTCGGTTCTCACAAAGGGCCTACCCGTTCATCAAGGGTCTACCCGCTCATCATCAGACCCGCTTACAACAACAATCCTAGGCCGCATTGTCGCGCACGGCAGAGGGGAGGGTCAATGTTCTCGGCTCGGACCAAGGTCTGACTTTGACTCCTCGCCTCGACCGCGTCCCCTCCGATTGTCCACTAGAGTATGTCGGCCGCAACCGGCCTCCACTTGAGCAGGTGGGCGTAGGGAAGCGTAGAATGGCCCCAACGGAGAGCGGCATGACTCCGGATCTCAAGGAGAAGATATCCAGGAGAGCTCTTCACCAGGAGGTCTGAAAGAGGAGTAGTTGGTAGCATCTTCTTGTGCGGATCTCCAGCGGAACCATCCAACAGCGCACGGCTACCCCGGGAGGCGTCTGTCATGTCTCGCTTCGAAGCTGTACTGCGTCCGATCCAGATAGGTCCCCACACGGCGCGCAATAGGATCGAGGCAGCTCCCACGCTGGTCTGCCTTGCCAATGTGGACGGCTCGGCCTCTACCGAGCTGGTCGAGTACTACCGAGCGAAAGCCAGGGGAGGGGTTGGGATCGTCACGGTGGGCGAAAGCGCGATCGACTCGGACCGGGGTATCACCCATGCCGGGCAGCTGATCCTTGACCACGACAACAAGATCCCTGGACTCAGCCGCATCGCTGATGCCATACACCGGCACGGCGCACTCGCCTCCATCGAACTGTGTCACGGTGGGGGTCAGACCTTACCCACGCTTCTCGGAGGTCGGTCGCCCATTGCCCCTTCGGTCATGAGCAGCGGGCTCCACGAGATGCTCCTGGGCCACAAGATCGAGGTAGAGGTGATGGGCCGGGACACCATCGACCGAGTGATCGAGAACTATGCCCAGGCTGCGCTTAGGGTCAAGAAAGCAGGGTTCGACATGATCCTGCTCCATGGCGGTCACGGATGGCTGCTGGCCCAGTTCATCTCTCCTCGTACCAACCGTCGCACGGACGAATACGGGGGGAGCCTGGAGAACAGGGCCCGTTTTCCCCTACGAGTCCTGAGCCGCATCCGGGAGCTGTGCGGCCCGGAGCTTGCCATCGAGTACCGTTTCAGCGCCGACGAGATGGTGGAAGACGGCTTGTCTCAAGAAGAGGCTCTGCGGTTCGCCAAGCTGATCGAGGACCAGGTGGACTGTTTTCAGACATCTTGTGGGATCATGGGCGAGCTTCGCCTCATCCCCCACATTCACCCTGCTTACCTTCTGCCCCAAGGCAAGAACGTGCACTTTGCTTGCAGACTGAAGGAGGTGGTGCGCAAGCCGGTGACCGCGGTGGGAGCGGTGGTCGACTTGGAGCTGGCCGACCGCATCGTAGACCAGGGCTCCGCGGATATGGTGGCTATGGCCCGCGCCTTGCTGGCCGACCCGGCTTTGGTCCAGAAGACCCTGAGTGGGAGGGAGAAAGAGGTAATCCCTTGCATCCGCTGCAACGAGTGCCTGGCGCGAGTAGCTCGTTTTCTCCCTGCGCGTTGTGCCACTAACCCTAAAGCTGGGCTGGAGCTAGAGGTAGCCCGAGCCTACCCGTTCTCTGCGCGTCCTCAGCGGGTGGTTGTCGTGGGGGGTGGGCCTGCCGGGTTGCAGGCCGCCATTACCGCGGCGGAGAGAGGTCATGAAGTCATTTTGTTCGAGCGGACCTTCCGGCTGGGCGGCAATCTGGTCGCGGCTTCGGGGCCGGACTTCAAGGAAGACATGCGGCGGTTTCTCCGCTTTCTACGGATGCGGGTGGAAACGCTGGGCATAGACTTGCGGCTGGGAGTAAAAGGCGAAGCCGAAGTGGTCGCGGCGACTTGTCCTGATCTGCTGGTGCTCGCGGTGGGCGCGGAACCGGTGTGGCCGCAACTGCCCGGGTTGGGGGATTGGGGGGCAGTGTGGGCAGGTCAGGTGTGTGCAGGCGAGGTGGAGACGGGATCGCGAGTGGTCATCATCGGGGGAGGCGCTGTGGGTTGCGAAACGGCGCTGTACCTAGCGCGCCAGGGGAAGCAAGTGTGGATCCTTGAGCAGCAAGATGAGCTTGCCCTCGACTTCAACTTCATCAACCGTAGCCTCCTTCTCGAGCTGCTAGCCGAGGCAGGCGTCCACATTCATACGGGGGCCACTGTGGTTGACCTGCGCGATCAGCGGGTGAGAGCAGTCTTGACCTCGGGTGAAGAGGTCGCATTGTCGGCGGACAGCCTGGTCACGGCCTTGGGCATGATTCCCAGGAGTGAAGAAGTGGAGGAATTGGAGCACGCGGCCAGCCAGGTCGTCAAGGTAGGCGACTGCGTGTCGCCGCGTTCCCTGGGGAACGCAGTGCATGAGGGCTACTACGCGGTGGCTGAGCTATGACAGAGGGGGACAGTCAGCTCCGGCGAGCAACGGTCCGGGGCGGCTGCAGATGTGTCGACCAGGACGAGCCGCTGGCCGGTAGCAGCGGCAACTGGTTAGCGCCACCGGCTGAGTGCCCGGCGCTCGTAGGAAGGCTGGCCACGCCCGGCTTCTTGGCGGTGTCCCGGGCCGTCCAGCCTAGTCGTCGGTAATACGGGTCACGGCGGGGAACGACATCGCTGCCACGTACTGGCCCTGGAAGTCAGGGTTGATGGCGAGCTCCACGAATTCGACCCGCTGCGCCGCCCAAGCCGCTTCCCGACGCTTCGCCCGGCTGACAAGAGCGAAACGGGCTCCGTCCCCGGCGGCATTCCCCACTGAGATGACATTTTCGGGTCTGCAGTCCGGCAGCATGCCCAAGGCCAGGGCGTGGTGTTTGCTTATATAGGAACCGAAAGCGCCGGCCAAGACCACCCCATCGGGCCTCTCTAGACCGTAGCGCGCCAGCAAGATCTCGGCTCCGGCCCGGAGGGCCGCCTTGGCCAGTTGAAGCGAGCGGACATCCTTCAGAGATATGGTGATGTCTCGACCGATAGCCGTCTCTTCGGCCCAGGCGATCACGAACTTGCGGGGCTTACCGTCTACGTACTTGATGCGCTCGTGGACGAGGCTGGGGTCGAAGTTGCCGTTCTCCATGATGATTCCGGCCTTGCGCATCTCTGCTGCTGCCTCGATGATGCCGGAGCCGCAGATGCCGCGGGCTCCCACGTCCTCAGGCGGGTACTCGTTGTGCCACCGGTCTAAACCGATGACTTTGAAGCGGACCGCGAGAGTCTGCGGATCGATGCGGACACGCTCTATAGCTCCCGGAGCTGCTCGCATGCCGAACTCGATGTGGGAGCCCTCGAAGGCAGGCCCAGTGGCGCAGGACGTGGACAGCATGCGGTCCTTATTACCCAAAACCAGCTCCCCGTTGGTGCCGATGTCGATCAGGAGGCGCACTTCCTCTCTGTTGTAAGGTTCTTCGGCGATGATGACCGCCACGTTGTCCGCGCCTACAAACCCGGCCTCTACGGGTAGCACATGGAGCCGACAGCGGGGATTCAGCTCGAGGCCGACCTCGGAAGCCAAGGCATCCACGGGTCCCTGGACGGCAGGGGCGAAGGGGGAGACACCGAGAGCTTGGGGCTCCAGCCCCAGAAAGAGGTGATGCATGGCTGTGTTGCCTACCAGCACCACGTCGTAGACGTCGTCGGGCGACGCTCCAGCCCGCTCCAAGGCTTTGCGGGATAGGTTGTTGATCTCACCGATGACGTTGCGCTGCAGTTCCCGCAGGGCCCCTTCGTGGTGCACCACGTAGTGCAGTCGGGCGATGACATCATCGCCGAATGCCACCTGGGGATTCATCGCCGACTCTGCGGCGACTACCTCGCCAGTCCTGAGGTCGGTGAGGTAAGCGGCGATGGTGGTGGTGCCTACGTCCACGGCCAAGCCCAGTAGGGGGCGCCCCGCTGCTGCTGGGCGCACGTCGATGATCGCCCTGTCTTGCCAGACCACTGCTTCCACATCCCAGCCTGCTCGGCGGAGCACCAAGGGGAGTCTTTGCAGCAAGGCAAGATCAAAGTTCACGTTTTCAAGTCCGTGCTGCTCCTTCAGGCCTTTTGCCACCCGTTCTGCATCAGCCAATGCATCCTGGAGTGTCGGCGCGGGAAGCACCACGCGATACCCACGGACTGCCGGATCGAGCGGCACTGTGCGTTCCCCGGCTTCCTTGCGGATCACTTGCTGATAGCGGCGGCTCGTTTCAGGCACGAAGACCTTCACCTGGCCTTGGACGAGAGTCTGACAGGCCAGACGCATACCTGCGGCTAGAGCTTCCGGACTGAAGGTCCTGGCCTCTACCCCAGTCGGGGGCGAAACCGTTTCTGGCGCGGACTCGATCTTCACTTGACACTTGTGGCAGGTGCCCTTGCCCCCGCAGGTGCTTTCGATCTCTACTCCCAGCTCGCGAGCCACGGAGAGTAGGTCCTGCCCTTGCCGCACGGTCCCACGTCGCCCCGACGGTTGGAACGTGACCGCCCATTTAGGAACAGGGTCAGCAGGACGGTCGGCGGCGCCGTCACCTGCCGGTCCGGGTTCGGTGGCGACGTGCTCGTCGCCAGTTTCACGAGATGTGGTGGCGTCAGACTCAGCCATATCGGTGCCTTCCAGGTCGGGGAACAACTCTGCGTTCAAGGACTTTCCGGGACCCCCCAAGGTCGGGACCAGGTGTGGCGGTGGTCACAGGTGTGATCACCGGCCTTAGGATACCCCGAGACGGTACGCGGAAGTTAACCCACCGAGGGAAGCAGCGCCGACGGCGTCTGCGCGGGGCGCATATACGAGCGCAACCGGTGGTGGGTGCCGCTGGCCTGCGCGGATAGGAGTGAGGGTCTGGTCTTAGCACGTGGGCGAAGGGTCAACTGGCGGGGCTACGCTTACCAGCGAGTAGCCGTAGACAGATCCGCAGTCCCTCCAGCGCGTCATTGCTCCAGGAGTCAGCGCCCGCATACCGACACACGGACTCATCTACCGTACCACCTCCCAGCACCACTGGTGGAAGGTAGCCCAGTTCCGACTCGTGGGCCTGCAACGACTCTACAGTCTTCTTCATGCTGTGGAAGGCAGTCGTGATCAGTCCGGAGAGACACACTATGTCAGGGCGAGACTGGCGGACCTCGGCCAAGAAGCGCTCTGGGCTGACGTCCACCCCCAGGTCGATCACAGCGATCCCGTAACCCCGCAACGTGCTCCCAAACATGTTCTTCCCGATGTCATGAATATCCCCCGCGACGGTCCCCAGCACGACGGTAGCCACCGGTTGCTGTAGAGCCGGGCTCTCGCGCTCAGGCTGGACCAGGTCGAGGACCTCTTTGAAGATCTCCCCTGCCAGTATGAGGCCGGACAGATAGTACTCGTGCCGCTCATATCGTTCCCCTACCACCCGCATGGCCTGTTGACAGGCCTGCAGAATGGCGAGCGGGGTCCTCTCGCCTCTTGTCAGCGTCTCCCGGACCAGTCGCAGGGTCTCCTCTTCCTCCAACTCGACGAGAGCTTGCGCGATGGCTTGAAGTTCATCCACGGTCTCAGCCACGGTCAACCTCCTGTGAGGCCTGCCATTCTGGCCCCAGGCGGGCCGTCAGCTGGAACAGGTCGGCCCGAAGCAAGAACCATCCCCAACTCACCGGGCGTCGCTCGTTGTCCTCGAACACGTGTTCGAGGCAAAGCGCAGGGGCACCCACCGGCTCCTCTAGTACTCGGGCGGCCTCTGCGCTCAGACTGAGCGCTCGCAAAGTGACTGTTCCCCTAGGAAAGGTGTTACCGCGGTCTCCGCTGAGAAGGCCCGCCAGAGGTGTGATCTGCAGCTGGGACTCCACTAACGGCCGCCGGGGGTCAAAGATCACGTATTCGACGTGATACATCGCTGGTCTTTCCCCCTTGAGTACGAGTCTCCTAAGATAGACGACCCGACTACCGGGTTCGAGAGCAAGTTTCTCCGCGACCCGGTCGCTGGCCTTGGTGGTGGAGGCGGCCAGGAGTCGCACCGAGGTGCTCTCGTCAACCCAGCCTCCCTCTAGGTCCTCAAGCCGAAACACGCAGTCGGTCAGGCCGAGAGGTCTCACGAAAGTGCCGCGCCCCTTTTCAGCAAGGATCAGCCCTTGGTCCAGGAGGATGTTGAGCGCTCTCCGCAGCGTCATGGGACTGACGCGGAATTCTGCACAGAATTGCGCTTCAGACGGCAGTCGACTCCCCGGCCTGTAAACGCCCGAGGCGATGCGGCGCGTGATGGTGTCGACGATGTCTTGGTAGGCGGGTCTCATGTCTTCGCTTCGCTGCAGATTCTTTGGCTCACTGTAAGCTTCCCTAGGGAAGTGATTGCGTACCTCTCTATCGTACGCTAGGATGACCTCAGCTACGAGAGTAGCAGCTGGAAGTGTCGACGTGAAATCCAAAGTGAACCCAGGGAAAGGGGCACGAAGTGGAAGAGAGGGATGTAAGGCTCGAACACGAGGAGAATCGACGCGACGGTGAGGGCGAGACTTCTCGAGCGCACAGGTTAAGCCGCAGGGAATTCCTCAAAATGGCGGCCGTCACCGGTGCGGTCCTGGGAGGCGGCACGGCATTGGCTGGGCTGCTCGGGGCCTGTGGAGAAGAAGGTGCTGCCACCACTACGACTACCACAGCGGCGGGCGGGCCAGAGACTACGGAGGCGTCCTCGTCAACCAGTGTCAGCGCTGGCGTGGAGGTAGGACGGGAGATCAAAGCCGGTTTTGTGGATGCTCTTACCGGTGGTATAGCTGCTTTTGGTATTCCAGGGCAATACTGCGTCGAGAAGTGGAGAGAAGCTTTTGGCGACGGAATCGTGTGTGGGGACGGTAAGAAACACCCGATCAAGATAATCGTCAAAGACTCTCAGTCCGATTCTAATCGCGCAGCTCAGGTCGCCGGCGACCTAGTGGCCAACGACGGGGTCGATTTCCTGATGGCGGCCGCCAGTCCTGATACGGTCAACCCCGTCGCCGACCAGGGGGAAGCCCTCGAAGTTCCCACCATCACGGTGGACTCCCCGATGGAGTCGTACTTCTACGGTCGGGAAGGCGATCCGAACAATCCTTTCAAGTGGACCTACCACATCTTCTGGGGTATGTGGGAGATCTCGGAGAACAGCTTCTCCTTGTGGGATCAGGTGCCCACTAACAAGAGGGTCGGCGTGCTGTAGCCCAACAACGTCGACGGCAATGCCTACCGCGACTATTACAGCAAGATCATAGCGGAGAGAGGCTACACCTTGGTCGATGGTGGCGCCTACAACGAGCCCTCCGAGGACTTCACCGCTCAGATCGCCCTTTTCAAGAAAGAAGGTTGCGAGATCGTCCAAGGGGTGATCATCCCGCCGGACTGGACCAACTTCTGGACCCAGGCCAAACAGCAGGGTTTCAATCCCAAGATCGCTGAGCCGATCAAGCCGACGCTGTTCCCCTCGGCCATGGAAGCTTTGGGTAAGCTCGGCGACGGGCTGTGCGGCCCCATGTGGTTCCATCCCACCTTCCCGTTCAAGTCCTCGCTGACAGGCGAGACTGCCCAAGAGCTCTGCGACGACTTCGAGCGGCGGAAGAACATGCAGTGGCAGCAGCCCATACTCCACTACGTTCTGGGCGAGTGGCTGGTAGATATTTTGAAGCGCACGACCAACGTGGACGACAAGCAAGAGATCATCACCCGGGTGCGGGAGACCAACATGCCGATGACCATTGCTGGCCCCATCGATTTCACGGCTCCCCTAGCTCCGCGGTCGCGTCACGTCGTGCCCAACGTCGTGGGGTGTGAGCTTTACGGAGGTCAGTGGCGACTGTCGAACGGCGGCAAGTACATGTATGACCTGTATGTGGTCAGTAATGTTGCCGCGCCTTCGATCAAAGTGCAGGACAGGTTGAAACCGCTTTCGTAGCGGGGCGCTTCAGGCTGACGAGACTGTAGATGCGTTGAGCTTGTTCGGGCTGGCTCGGGTATTCTCTACCCGTGCCGGCCCGATCTACTAGCCCATTGGGATTGCGAATGGAGGAGCCATGGCATTCACCCCCCTCGCCCAGGCCTTGGGCGACCTCGAGGAAGACAAGACCTTGGTCCTGGTCAAGGACAAGCTGGCCAAAGGGGAGCCGGCTCTGTCCATCCTAGAAGAGCTCCAGGCGGGCATGACTCTGGTGGGGCAGCGCTTCGAAAGCGGGGAGTACTTCCTCTCGGAGCTTATTTACGCGGCCGACATCTTCAAGAAGGCCAGTGCTCCTTTGCAGGAGGGGCTCAAACAGGTAGCGCAGACCACTTACGGCACCTTGGTCTTGGGCACGGTCAAGAACGACATCCACGACTTCGGCAAAGATATCGTGGCCACGGTGATGAGCTCCAACGGCATCCGGGTCATCGACCTGGGGGTGAACGTAGAGCATGAGAGGTTTGTCGCCGCCATCAAGGAGCACCAGCCCGAGCTGGTAGGCATGAGCTGCTTGCTCACCACTGCTTTCGAGGACATGAAAGAGGCCATCCAGACTATCGCCCGGGCTGGACTGCGCGACCAAGTCAGCATCCTCATCGGCGGCGGTCCCGTCGACGAAGCCACCAAGGATTACGTCGGTGCTGACTACTATTGCAGGACCGCCCAAGAGGGGGTAATTGTCGCCAAACGGGTACTGGGGGTGGACTAGAATGGGAGCCGCTACTACACCCGAGCAACTTTATTCGCTCCACGAGGGACGCATTCGTGACGCCGTCGCCCTTCGCATCCCGGACCGCGTCCCCGCAGTGCCGAACGGGCCGGCCTGGCCCGGTCGAGCGCTGGGCGTGTCGATGAGGGACATTGCCACCAACCCACGGGTATCGCGTGAGACCATAGTGGAGGCTTACACCAGTCTGGGGGATGTCGACGGCATCCAAAGTCCTGCTTACCATGTTTGCACCCTGAGCATCCAGTGGCTTTCGCGGGTCAAAGTGCCCGGGCGCGAGCTTCCCCCGGACGAGTTGTGGCAGGTAGACGAGGCCGAGATCATGAAGGTCGAGGACTACGATGCCATTCTGAGCGAGGGGTTTGCGCCCTGGCTTGAACGGTACTACAGGGAGCGTCTGCCGGGCACGTTGGAAGACATGGCTGCCTTCAGCGCTACCGTCCCCGAGGCCATGGCTCTGTGTAGAGAGAAGGGGGTGGTCCCCTTCACGCCCATAGTGGCCACCATCCCCTACGAGTACTTCTGCGGCGGGCGCTCCATGAAGGAATTCATGC
>OGCI01000929.1_pt1 | contig 28414 bp, 21 predicted proteins | sample 1570021 | NCBI WGS metagenome assembly OGCI01 (sample SAMN06264664, study PRJEB24512) | hot springs metagenome | isolation source: Hot spring water | place: South Africa: Tshipise | collected 2015-06-21 | reverse complement strand
TTCCAGGCATCATCTCTCCTGACAACGATGAACGAGCCAATCGTTACCGCGATGACACCCAACCTGATGACCGGAATGATGCCCGTGACGACCGTGACGATGCCCGGCCCGATGACCGGAATAATGCCCGTGACGACCGTGACGATACCCAACCTGATGACCGGAATAATGCCCGTGACGACCGTGACGATGCCCGGCCTGATGACCGGAATAATGCCCGTGACAACCGTGACGATACCCGGCCTGATGACCGGAATGATGCCCGTGACAACCGTGACGATACCCGGCCTGATGACCGGAATGATGCCCGTGACAACCGTGACGATACCCAACCTGATGACCGGAATGATGCCCGTGACAACCGTGACGATACCCAACCTGATGACCGGAATGATGCCCGTGACGACCGTGACGATACCCGGCCCGATGACCGAGACCGCGCGCCGACTGCCACTCCGCAACCGACTGCCACTCCGCAACCGACTGCCACTCCGCAACCGACTGCCACTCCGCAACCGACCGTTAAACCTCCCGGGCGTCCTTCTGATGACAATCGTGGGCAAGATGATGATGACAATGATGATGACGATGATGACGATCATGACGATGATGATGACGACGATGATGATGACTGATTTACGCAAGCAACGACGAGTGTCAACAGGATCAACATAGTCGAATAACACAACTCAGGGGCGCAGAAGCGGCAAAGCGAGCGCCCCTGTCAGAGTAATACAGGTACAGGAGTTATTGTGCTCGACGATGCAGAACTGCTCAGCCGGGCCTGCGCACTGGAAACTGATGCCCTGGCGGCCATTCACGACGCTTACTACCAGCCTCTTTACCGATACATCTCATTCCGAGTAAGCGACCATCATACATGTGAGGATCTGGTGAGCGAGGTATTTTCTCGCTTCCTAAAGGCGATCGCTCAGCGCACAGCGCCGCGCAGTAATCTGCGCGGATGGCTCTTCAAAGTAGCGGCCAATGTAGTGAGTGATCACTACCGACGCGCCTATCGCGCGCCGAGTGCCCGACTCGATGAACGTATGGTCAGTCAAGAACCAGAACCTGCTGAAGTGGCAGAACAAATTGCTGTAAATGAAGAACTACGTCGGGCAATTAGCCATCTCACCGACGAACAACAACAAGTTCTGGCCCTGCGCTTCGGTCAAAACCTGCCTGTTCAAGAGGTTGCCCGCATTCTCGGTAAAACTGAAGGAGCGGTCAAACAACTGCAACTCCGCGCGATTGCGGCATTAGCACGGCACTTAACGCCGGGGATGGTGGAATGATGGACAAATCTCTTGAAACGATCCTCAATGAGTGCATCGATGCGCTGGCAGCAGGCGAGTCGGTTGATCAGATCCTCTCCCGGTATCCTGATGAAGCTGCAACCTTGCGCCCACTTGTATTAACTGCCGCGTCACTGTTCAAGCTTGCTACTGAATCGACAACAAGCACTCGCCTTGCCTCACGACGTTCCTTCCTGCAACAGGCAGCTACAATCCGTCAAACCCGGTTCTCCTTGCAACGACAGGTTGCCCTTTTCGCAGCCAGCATATTGCTGTTGCTGGTATTCGTAAGCAGTGGTCTGGTCTGGGCAGCCAGTTCTTCACTACCCGGCGATCTTCTTTACGGCGTGAAACGGTCAGTTGAACGAGTGCAGCTCATTCTCAGTGGCAACGATGAACAACTCGCAGCAACCTTCACCGAGCGTCGTCGCAGCGAGGTAACCAGTCTCATTGAACGCAATCGTGAAGCGATTGTTGAGTTTCAAGGTTCACTTGATCAAATAGCGCCTGACCGCTTGATAGTCGCCGGTATTCCGGTGATCATAGATCGGACAACCGAAATCAAGGGCCGGTTATCGATTGATGCCGAAGTTGTGGTTACTGGACGGACAACAAATAAGGTAGTGCAGGCAACAACTATCATCGTAGTAGCAAACGATGATGCAGAAAACGGTACCAATATTCAACCACATCGTGAGATCACTGCAACACCGACTTCTGCCGCATTACCGACTGCAACCCAAACTCCTGCTCTACCACCTGCGACAGTATCACCGCAACCAACCATCACACCGTCACCCACCGCCACGCCCGCGCCGCCACCACCCACCGCCACGCCCGCGCCGCCACCACCCACCGCCACGCCTGCGCCGCCACCACCACCGCCGCAGGACGACGACCGTGGGGACGATGACGACGATGACGATGACGATGACGACGATGATAACGATGATTAGCGCCGCGTCATACCTGCTGTAAATCGATAAAACCGCGCCTGATCAGCTCAGACAGTGCGCGGTTTTATTATGTTAAATTATTCTTACAAGAATCAAAAACCAGGAAATCAGAAACAATGTTATCATGCCGCTACTATGACACACTCTCAACAACAAGCAATACTCTCGTAACCAACACTTGCCGGCCACTAATCGAAACTGTCTTGCTAACACTGCGGGAAGCAGATCGATGACGAAATATCAGATTGTTACACCGCCAACGTTCTTCAACGAACTGCTCGACCTGCCGCAGAGGATCCAGAAAGCTATCTCGCAAAAAGTGAAAGTACTGGAACGCGATCCGATTTCGGCTCAGGGCGATGCGAAAAAGCTGAGAAACCGCACTCCGCCGCTTTATCGGGTTAGAATCGGCGATTATCGCCTGATTTACACCGTTGGAACGGGATGGGTCAAACTGATCACTATTCGCAAACGTGACGATCAGACGTACCAGCACGAGTTTGGCGACATCGATCTACCCGTGGAATTGCCAGCAGCAGAGTCATCGTTCAAACAGCAAGCCGATTCGCAATCGACCAATCCGCCCAACGCGCAAACATTTAGCTCCCCGGTGCCTCCTGCTTCCAGCCTGCTCCCTCGTCAATTCACCGACGACGAACTGCAACGCTGGCATATTCCAGAACAATACTGGCCGGCACTGCGAGAAGTTAAAACCGAAGACGAATTACTGGCTGCGGCGGTGCCATCCCCTATCATCGAACGAATCATCGACATTCTCTACCCGCGCCAGATTGAAGAGATTTTGCAACAACCACAGTTTCTGCTCAACGAAGCGGAAGATCTCGACCGGTTTGCAGCCGGTGAATTGACCGATTTTCTACTCGTGCTGGATCCTGCTCAACAACGGCTGGTTGAAACCCCACTTGATCGTCCGGCCCTGGTTCGCGGTGGGCCAGGCACCGGGAAATCGATTGTCGCTCTTTACCGCGTCAAGCGCCTGGTAGACGAAGGATGGTCGCCGATCCTTTTCACGACTTACACAAATACGCTGATCTCCTATTCCACGCAACTGCTCGAGCGCCTGCTGGAAGGTGAGCTGGCTGATAAAGGGGTTGAAGTCAATACGGTTGATAGTCTCATTTTTCGCCAGTATGCGCGCGCCTGTGGCACACCCAAATTCGCGTCTGAGCGTGATTTGCTCGATGCGCTAGGCGCAGCTTTGGCGACTGCGCCGATGCCCGGCGCAACTGGCGCCGAACAGCAGCGCCGACGCGCAACTCTCCTGACACTTGGGCAGGAATATCTGCTGGATGAGTTTATGAACGTGATCGAACATTGGGGGCTGAGCGACCTGAATGCATACCTGGCCCACGCCCGCAGTGGTCGCAACATCTCTTTGCGCGCTGCCAGCCGCGCCGCGGTGTGGGCAGTGTACGAAACCTGGCAGACCATCTTGCGCCAGAATGGATTGACAACGTGGGGGCAGGTGCGGCAGAAGGCGCTGGCATTGGCCCAACAACAACCCAATCGTCCCTATCGTGCCATTGTCATCGACGAGGCTCAGGATCTGTCGCCGGTGGCATTGCGCTTCCTGCTAGCTTGCGTTGATTCGCCGCATGCGATCTACTTAACAGCCGACGCCAACCAATCGCTCTACCAGCGCGGGTTTTCCTGGCGGCAGATCAGCAACCTTTTGCGCCTCCAGGGACGCAGTTTTGTGTTGCGGCGAAACTATCGGAATACGGCCCAGATTGCCGCCGCGTGTGCCGCCTGGTCTGGCAATGCCGACAAGCATCTGCCGACCGAGACGACCCTAAGCGGAGATCTGCCGACAGTACACTTTTGCCGCAATAGCGAGGAAGAAGCGATTACCATTCGCGACTTCTTTACCGTCGCGGCGCGACGTTGGCGGTTACCGGCGCACGCCGGCGCTGTACTCTGCCACAGCAAACAAGTCGCGCAACAGATTTGTGAGCAACTGCAACGGATCGGTATGGCGGCTGAGGTGATGGAAAAGCGACAAGTTGACCTGCGCAAACCGGTGGTGAAGGTGATGACGATTCACTCGGCCAAGGGGCTTGAGTTTCCGTTTGTGGCCGTGCTGCGGTTAGAGCAAGACCACTTTCCACACAGTTATCACCACTTACCGGTGACAGAACAAGCCGAAATGATTGCGCAAGAGCGTCGCCTGTTTTATGTTGGCTGCTCACGGGCGATGCGTGCATTGCTCGTGTGCGTTGCTGCTGAACGACCGTCGTCGTTTGCGCAGGAATTGACGGCAAACCTTTGGCAGCGCATTGAATCGTCGTAAGGTTTCTTGGTAGCGACCGATCGTTCCCTTCTTCTACCCGGATCAAAGGGTCAGGAGTGAGTCTCTTCTTTCCTCCGGCTGCCGGTATTGCATCGAGCAGGGCACGCCAATCCAACAATATCGGCTTGCCGGCTAACCGCCGCGCAGCTCGAGACGCACAAGCGCGCCAATTGCGGCGGTCAGACCGACTCCCAGGCCAATCCAGGCGCTTACCTCAGCAATCATCATCTGTTGCGCTTCGGCAGCCATGCGCAACGCGCGCAGGTCAGTATTGGCCAAACCGATGACCCCTTCTTGTAACGCTTGTCGCGTTGCTTCAAGCAATGCCTGCTGATTGACTAACCACCAGGCCGATCCTATTGCGCGCGCAGTCAGGAAAGCGATGACACCGGCCAGGATACCGATGATTAATGCGGCAGCCAGGCGACCAACCCACTGTCGGGTTTCATCAGGCACGACGTTATTCACTCTCATGCCGACATCATTCACGCTCTTCACCCGTAATCCGCTTGCGCGCCCGTTCCTTTGCAGCGCGCAACCGCGCAATCGCTTCATCCGGCTCAGCGGGGGTACCTGATGAAGAAGGAGGTGACGCTAGCGGTGACGACGGCGATACTGGAGGCAACGGCGTTTGCTCACCCGTCATGTGGCGACGCGCCTGATCGCGCGCGGCGCGCAACCGGCTCAATACCGGATCGGGGACTGTTGGGGTAGCGCTTGCCGGACGCAAGCGACCGGCCAGCGTCCCGACCATACCCCAATCGCTCCTCCGCACCATCAACCGCCGCAAGGCAATGTCAACAGGGAGCAAGATCAGAGCGAGCAAAAGCAGTGGCAATCCGATTTCCTGCGCCGAGAAGACCCAATTGAGGCGATCAAAGACTTCAGCAGGATCGTTGACAAATCGGCCACCGGTTGTGCTCGCCAGCTCAGCCAGTAAGCCAGGATTTGCCTGCGCGCTGCGATACTCGGATGAATAGGGTACCACCATGCCGGCAGTCTCTTGCACCACCACCCGATCGCCACGCGCGCCGGCAATCTGCACCAGGTAAGTGCCGGGATTAGGGCTTTCCAGGCGAGCCTGATACTGATTGGGCGCAACCTGCGTGAGGCGCACTTCCCGCCGCGAACCATCACCACCGATGAGCGTAGCCGTCACCGTCAGATCGTCCTGACCGGCAGTAGTCAGTAACCGAATGACCGTCTCGCTACCGGCCACCGACACTTCAGCGCGCACATCCTGCCCACCGCGAGGGGTAAGATCACCGATCAACTGAGCCGCAAAGCGCGGAAAACCATCCCAGGCAATCCAATCGCGCGCCCACTTACCTTTCGTATCACTCAGCCAGGCTGCGCTACGCCCGAGACCGTACTGCCATGTAGCCAGAAGCGGTTGCTGATCTTCAGTTGCCAGCAGTAGTTGGGCAGTATCTTTCAGCGTGCTACCGTTGTAGCCGTAGAGCGGTGGCACCGCGCCAATTCCGGCCAGAATCGGGCTATTGCCATAGCGCACCGGCATGAAAGCGCCTTCAACGATATAGTTCCCAATCGTTGTAATCGTCTCCTGGACGAAAATCTGCGGCACATCAGCCATATCAGCCGCCGGATAGTAACGACCGCCACCTTCGCCAGCAAGCTGTTGTAAATAGTTTGCCGAACCGCTACCAGCAGCGACTACGGTCAGTGTAATACCCTGTTCCCGCAAGCGAGCGGCAATATCAAACTGATCGCCTCCGCTGCCCCAACCATCGGTCAGCAAAATCATATGCTTGATGCGCGCATCGACCTGCTGCAACATCTCTTCTGCGCGTAGCAAACCAGCCCGGATATTGGTTGGGCCACGCGGCTCTACCCCAGACACTGCTTCCATCACCTGTTCGACAGTAGCGCCACGAGTGGCGGGAAACGTGGGAAACGCTGCGCCGTCGAACGTTACCACACCCACCGTGTCTTGATCGCTTAACAACGCCGTCGCCTGGGCAATTGCATCTTTGGCAATGTCAATCTTGCGTTCGGAAGACGATGTGATCGGCGCATTGCGATCAGGGTCAGCGCAGTGACAGGCATCCATCGAACCCGACTTATCAATCACAAAAACAATGGCCAGGTCGGGACGAATTTCGCGATTACGCACATCCATGTACACTGGCAGCGCCTCTTCGACGGCAGTGCGGCCATAGCCGCCAACCCCAAAGCTCTCTTCGCCACCAACCATCAGCAACCCACGCCCCAGATCGCGCACGTAGCCAGGAATCGCCTGCATCAACCCCACCGGCAACGAGCGCGCCGGCGTATTGACCAGCGCCAGGGCATCATACGCGCTGAGATCGGCCAGCGATCGCGGCGCCGCTTCGGGAGAGATGACTTCAGCAATCATACCGGCTGCCGTCAAAGCAGTGGCCAGTGGCCGGGCATCGGCTGGCGCGCGCGCGATGAGCAGCACCCGCGGCGGCCCTTGCACCCGAATCAGCGCTGCTGCCTCATTGTTTTGCACCCTGCCATCGCGAGCTGCCTCAACCTGCACTCGATAGCGTTGAAAACCATTTCCCGCTATCGGCACCAAAAACTCAACCCGCGTTGCGCCGGGTGACAGCTCAAGCGCCCGCTCAGCTACGACACCGGTATCATCGATCAAGCGCACCAAAGCTGGCTGAGCAACATTACTTTCCACGGTGGCAACAATCAACGCCTCCTGGCCGTCACGCACGCTGTTCGGCGCTTCGACGCTGGCAACCAGCGCTTCAGCATCAGCATTGACCAGCGTCAAATCAACAATATCAATTGGAATACCCCGGCTGGCAGCCAAACGAGCGGCGTCAATTGCGCGGCCACTATTTTCACCGCCATCAGAGAGTAACACCAGCCGCTTTTGCGCATCGGCGGGGAAGAGGGCCATCCCAAGCTGAATAGCCGATTCGATATTGGTGCGGTTGGCAATCGGGATCGAAGCAATCCGACCGAGGCGCCGGTCGCTATCAGGAGCGCGTTCGACCAGCGCATTTTCGCCAAAAACGATGATCGCCGCCTGATCGTCAGCCGGCATCGCTTCTAACGCGGCGCGAATAAAGGCCTCGGCCTGAGCGCGGGTTGAAGCCGGCATCGAGTCGCTGCCATCGAGCAAAAAGACGGTGGTTAGCCGATCAACTGGACGCACAAACTGCACGCCAGCAAAGGCGAAGACCAGCGCTGTGGCGATCAAAACCCGCACTATCAAGCTGCTCCAGAACCGAACAGGAGATAGTCGTCGCGGCGCTGCGAGCGCTAACATCACGATGCCAACCGGCACGATGAGTAGCCAAAGCGCTTCAGGATAGATAAAGGAGATATACGGCATAGGCAGTAATGCGCCAGCGTTTGATTAAATCAAGTAGTACTGGCATTGTACCGGGAATAACCGGCGCTGACAAGACAAAATAGCACTTCTTTTTCTGAGACGATACTGACACCGCCTGAGTTCCCACGTTCCCGACCGGCGATTGCCACTCACGCAAGGAATGCAAACGGCGCACCCGAAGCGGATGCGCCGCGCCAGCGACTGGAAACAGCGTTTATGCGCCCACTGCCTCAGCGGCTTGCGGCTCTAGCTCGATCTTCGCGCCCAATACCTTGAGGAACTGAGCCAGCCAGGCTGGATGAGCCGGCCAGGCCGGAGCTGTGACCAGGTTGCCGTCGGTAATCGCCTGATCGACCGGAATGGCGTGATATTCGGCGCCAATGAGTGGCAGATCGGGACCCACTGCCGCGTATGCCGTGCAACGGCGGCCATTGAGTACGCCAGCCGCTGCCAACACCTGCAGGCCGTGACAAATTGCGGCAACCGGCTTGTTGGCAGTGAAGAAATGGCGCGTGATTTCGAGTACGCGCGGATTGAGCCGGATGTATTCTGGCGCTCTCCCTCCCGGCACTACCAGCGCATCATACTCGCTCTCGTTTACCTCATCGAAGGTTTTGTTCAGGGTAAAATTGTGGCCGCGTTTTTCACTATAGGTTTGATCGCCCTCAAAATCATGCACCGCCGTGCGCACGAATTCACCGGCCTTCTTGCCCGGACAGACAGCGTGAACCTCATAGCCTAACGCAGCCAGGGCCTGGAACGGCACCATCACTTCGTAATCTTCCACGTAGTCGCCGACCAGAAAGAGGATCTTCTTCGCCATTGCTCTCTCCTCTCTACTTTGAATTACGACGACCCTGTCGCTAGGTTGCTGGCTGGGATGAATCTAAGGTAGCACAGCGCTGCTTGCCTGTCAACCGATTTCGAGCAATCTGATCGTTTCAGACACAGCGTATTGCAGGTTGTTTAACAGCGACTCAAGCGGCATCTGCGCCGCGGCAGCCTGTTCAAGGGACTGTGCCGCTGCCGCCACGCGCACCGCTCCAACCTGGCGCGCGCCACCCTTCAGGCGATGCGCAATATGGCGAACCTGAGCGGGATCGTGGTTGCGAATGGCTTCCGACAGTTGATCGAGTTGCTGCTGAAATTCGCGTCGAATCAGCTCGCGTGTTTTCATGGCGACATCGGTCTGACCGGCTCCCAATGCTGACAGCAATTCGCCAAACACATTCCAATCGATCACCTGATCATCGACCGTTGCGCCGGCGAGAGGGGGCGCGGCTGGCGATCTGACAGGTTTCTGCAACGCTTCGCGCAAATCCTGGAGTCGCACCGGTTTGTTGAGAAAATCATCCATCCCGGCATTCAGGCACCGCTCGCGCATTCCGGCCATGGCATAGGCCGTGAGCGCAATGATTCGCGGTTGCCGAATCTGATCGCCAAGGGCGCGGATGCGGCGCGTGGCCTCTTCGCCATCCATTTCCGGCATCTGAATATCCATCAACACCACATCGAATGGTTGTCGCTGCACGGCCTGTACGGCCTCAAGACCGTTGGGAACGACCGTAACCTGACACTTCAACACGCGCAACAATTGGAACGCCACTTGCTGGTTGATCTCGTTATCTTCGGCCACCAGCACCCGAAGTTCGCGCGCGGGCGGCAATGACGCGACCGGTTCGACCACGGCTTCTGGCGCCGGATGAGCGGTTGTAACAATCTGAACCGGCAATTTCAGCGTAAACGTCGATCCTTCTCCAACCCGACTCTCCACGCTCAGCGAGCCACCCATCATCTGTGCCAGTTGCAAACTGACTGCCAGTCCCAGACCGGCGCCGCCGCGACGCGCCTGATCGCGCTCGAGTTGGGTCATTGGTTGAAAGATGCGGGGCAGTTGCGCAGCGGGAATGCCAATGCCGGTATCGCGCACCGTAATCTGTAATTCGCTGCGCTCATCAGCCGCAGCCGAAATTGCGACCTTGATCACTACGCTCCCACGATCGGTAAATTTCACCGCATTGCTCGCCAGATTGATCACAATCTGGCGCAACCGCGCGCCATCGGTCAGTACTTGCTTCGGCAAGTCTGGCTCGATGATCACATCGAGCGACAGACCCTTGTGCATGGCATCCCGACGGAAGAGAGCGACCACTGCATCAATCAGAGCGCGCACATCGACCGGTTCGATGGTTATTTCCAACCGGTTAGCTTCCATTTGCGAGAGATCGAGCACGTTATTGACAATGGCCAACAACGACTCACCCCCCGCGCGAATCATCTCGGCCAGCATACGCTGGGCGTCTGGCAGGTGGTCGGTCAAAAGCAACTCGGCGCTGGCGATAACTGCGTTCAACGGTGTGCGCAGCTCGTGGCTGATCGCAGACAGAAAGGCCGAGCGCGCGCGTTCTGCCTGTTCAGCCGCTTCTTTGGCCCGCAACAGATCGGCAGCAATCCGGCGTTCGGCGGTAATGTTGCGCCCTATTATCAGGCCACCGCTCACCTGACCAGGAGTAATCTCAACCGGCAAAATGGTCGTATCAAACACTTCGCCATCAAACACATAGTCGATCTGACGGGGAACGCCATTCAACGCCTCGCGACAGAGCGGTAATATCTTTGCGCGATGCGGCTCAGGCAGAACATCAGACAGGTATTGCCCCTCCAGCGCAGCCGCATCGACGTTAAAACGGGCCAATTCGGCGCCGGCCACCAGAGTCAGCCGCAGATCGGCATCAAACATCAGCACAATGCTACCCGGCAACAAATTAGCCAGCATGCGGTAACGCTGCTCGCTTGCGCGCAGCGCCAGTTCACTCTCTTTGTTGCGGGTAATGTCCTGAAAGGTGCCGCGTATCTTGACGATATGACCGTCTTCCCATACCGGTTGACCGAGTGAACGAACCCAGCGCAAGTTACCGCGCGCCGTGCGAAACGGCAGTTCAAGATCCCATGGCTCGCCAGACTCCACACAGCGCCGAAACGCGCGATCAATAATGTGATGCACCTCAGCCGGATAAAACCACAACGCCACTTCTGGCGGCGGTGGTTCCCCCACCGGCAGCTCGTGGATCACAAACATCTCCTCCGACCAGACCATCTGGCGCGTGGCCAGATCCAATTCCCATCCACCAACACCGGCCATTCGGCCAACCGCGCGCAACAACTGTTCGCGCTCGGCCAGCGCTTGTTCAACCGCCATCTGAGCCGTGATGTCGGTTTGCAAGCCGACAAAGGCAACCACCTGACCGGTATCGTCATGCACCGGATTGATTGCCAGTTGGTTCCAAAACGGTTGGCCATCTTTGCGGTAATTGAGCAGACGCGCCTGGATCGGTCGTTCGGCGGCAATTGCTTCCCGCAAGCGGGCAACGGTCGCGCGATCGGTTTGCGGCCCCTGTAGAAAACGGCAATTGCGGCCAAGGGCTTCAGCAGGGGTATACCCGGTGATGTCACTGAATGCTCGATTGACGAAGATGATCGGCTGATCGAACCGGGCATCGGTAACAACCATCCCGCTCGTCATCTCGTTTACGGCGGCAAGCAGAAACCGGTTCTGCTCACGCAAGCGCGTAACTTCTGCCTGGAGAGCTTCAATCTGCTGAAGCAGAGAACTCGCTGAAAGACATTCTTCAGAAGAGAGGTTGTTCACCGAACCCCTCCTGGCGTGCTGGATGACCTGCGCCCCCGGCACAGGCGAGCAATGGAGGTTGACAGGCTCCCCCTGCGCAAATCATGGCTGATGACCCAAAGACAGAGAAAGAAATCAGAGAAAATACTGACTATAATAATACTACCATTAATGCTGATCTGGCAAGAATGAAAACATCATCGTGTTCGCGCAAAAGATACAGGGCAGGAATAAGCGGCACCCACAGTCAACCGTCATTGAGCGGCGCGCAAAAGGATTCATCGGCGCTACAGCGGGAACTTGCCGGTTAACGTGAACAGCGACGACATGAAACGGAAAAGACGCTACATTACCCACAGCGTAGGGGTGGAGGCAACTATGAACCAAAGCCTTTTCTCTTGAAAAAAGCACCGCGCTGTTAACGCTCTGTGCCTGGCATCACCGACCTGCGCGCCAGGAAATGGCCTGCTGGCAATATCCTTGCTCGCCCAATGACGGCGAGGGCAGGTGAAGGCTGGTGTGCTGAGGTATGAACAAGCGGCGCTGCTGCCGGTCAACGCGCCGCCTGCAACATCAGCATCTGGTCATTCTGCTCAATCTATGGCCAGTTGCTCAAGAGCATTCTGTTCGCTCTGAGCGCGAGGGGACCATTGTTTTTCTTCCACGATTAACTCAATCGTCTTTAAGCGACGGCCACTCTCAGCATCGTAGCGATAACGGACACAAACTAATCGATCACCGTATAGTGCCTGAAGTTTCTTCGTGCCACGTTGGCCGGGTTTCAGCTTAAGACGAGTGCGCATTGCAAGACTCCGCTAGAACGTCTGACGAAGGATCATTTCTTGTACTATAACGGTAGTCTGTACGAATTTGTTACCAAAAGGTTAAAAAGTTGTCACCTGCTCGATTGACGCGGCAACCGTAGTCTGATCGATTTGCAAGGGTGGTTTGCTATCGATCCGCTCGATTAGTACCGCCAGCGAACGAGGCTGAATCTGGTACATCTGATCGGTCACCCGCGCCGGCTCACACAGTTCGGGTTGAGCGGTATCAATGACCAGTCGCCATTCAGCGTCATCAGGCCAGTCGGGCAAGATAAACGGCACAGCTTCATCGCCAGCGTTGATCAACACTAGCAACACATCATCGCGCATCGACTCGCCACGCTCATTACGATCATCGATTACAAAGCCGTTGAGCAACATGCCAATACAGCGTAGATCGGGCTGCTGCCACAGCTCTGCGCTCACCTCTTGACCATCAGGACTGAGCCATTCTACATCGTACTCGGCGTTGCCCAGATGTCCGGCAAAAAAGCGGCGCCGACGCAAGATGGGATGCGCGCGCCGGAAAGCGATCAAGCGCCGGGTAAAGGCCAGTAACAGATCGGCTTCCTCGTCGGACCGCCAGTCAACCCAGGAGATCGGATTATCCTGGCAGTAGGCGTTATTATTGCCCTGCTGAGTGCGACCACGCTCGTCACCGGCCAGCAACATCGGCGTCCCCTGCGACAGAAACAGGGTCGCGATAAAATTCATCATCTGGCGCAGGCGCAATGCGCGAATCTCAGGATCATCAGTCGGCCCTTCTACACCGCAATTCCAGGAATTATTGTGCGAGTCGCCATCGCGATTCTCTTCACCATTGGCTTCATTATGCTTTTCGTTGTATGTGACCAGATCGCGCAGCGTGAAGCCATCGTGAGCAGTGACGAAACTAATCGAGTGGTAGGGACGACGACCGTTGTGATGGTAAAGATCCATCGATCCCATCAAGCGCGAAGCAAAATCAGCGGCCTGACCGGGATCACCTTTCCAGAAACGACGCACAGTATCGCGATAACGACCATTCCACTCAGCCCAAGGCGGTGGGAAACGACCGACCCAGTAGCCATCAAAGCCGACATCCCAAGGCTCGGCAATCAATTTCACGCGCGACAGAACGGGATCTTGTTGCGCCATAGCCAGGAATGGGCTGAGTTGATCAGATCCAGCCGGACCACGAGTCAGGGTGCGCGCCAGATCGAAGCGGAAGCCGTCGATGTGCATCTCGCTTACCCAGTAACGTAGCGAGTCGAGAACCATTTGTAGCGCCCGTGGATTGTTCATGTCGAGGCTATTGCCGGTACCGGTGTCATCGAGATAATAGCGCGGCTGATCAGGCATCAACCGGTAATAGGCCACATTGTCGATCCCGCGAAAGCTGAGAGTTGGGCCGAGATGATTTCCCTCACCGGTATGATTGTAGACCACATCGATAATCACCTCGATCCCGGCAGCATGCAGAGCCTTGACCATTGTCTTGAATTCGTTGACCTGAGCCTGCGGATCACGCTGGCTCGCGTAGCGTGGTTCAGGACTGAAGTAGTTGATGGGCTGGTAGCCCCAATAGTTGGTCAGACCCCGATCGGCCAGAAACTGATCGGTGATAAAGGCCTGGACCGGTAAAAGTTCAACCGCTGTGATCCCCAGTTCTTTCAGATATGCGATAACTTCCGGAGAAGCCAATCCGGCATAGGTACCGCGCAACTGCTCAGGAACCGCCGGATGCAGTTTGGTAAAGCCCTTAACGTGCAGCTCGTAGATCACCGAGTCAGCCATTGGAATGTCAGGTGGACGATCATCGCCCCAATCAAACTGTGGATCGATTACGACCGAGCGCGGCACATATGGCGCACTATCGCGTTTGCCAATCGTCAAATCGCCATATGGGCTATCGACGCGATAGCCATAGTTTGCCTTATCCCAGCGCAGCTCACCGCACAAAGCGCGGGCATAGGGATCGATCAACAATTTATACGGATTGAACCGATGGCCTTGCTGGGGCGCATAGGGGCCATGGACGCGATAGCCGTAGAGCTGACCGGGACGCAAACCAGGAATATATCCATGCCAGACATCATGGGTTCGTTCGGGCAGAATGATACGCAGCGCTTCGCGTGGCGCAGTTGGGCTATCGAACAAGCACAACTCGACCCGCGTGGCATGGGCTGAAAAGAGCGCAAAATTCACCCCTTCGCCATCCCATGTTGCGCCAAGCGGAAAGGGACGACCTGGCCAGACATCGGTAACGTGCATGATGAAAAATCCTCCCTCACATGATTACAAGCAGCAAACAGGTTGACCTGCCCGGTCATCTGTTTGCTGCTTTGCCATTGTCGCTATGACAGAAATGATTGATGCGAGCGCAACAAGTTGTTCTGAAATTGCCACCCCGACTATACCAACCCTGGCAAGCAAGATTAAGATTCCTCTTTGCGCTCGCGCGAGCGAAAAACGATGACGATTGGCGTTCCCTGAAAACCGTACCGCTCTCGCAATCGATTTTCGAGGTAGCGGGCATACGACCAGTGTACCAGTTCGCCATCGTTCGCAAAAAAGAGAAAGACCGGCGGCTCAGTTTGGGGTTGCACTGCATAGTAAAGGCGCAAATGGGCACCTTTTTTGGTTGCCATCGGCGGCTGTTGCAAAACCGCCTCGCGCAGGAAATTGTTCAGCTCACTCGTCGGAACGCGCTTTTGTCGCTGCGCGTAGACCTCGCGAGCATAGTCGAGCAGATGACTCACACGCTGGCCGGTCAACGCCGAGACGAAAACAATCGGCGCGTAATCGGCAAACTTGAATGCCTCGCGCACCTGTTCTGTAAAGGCATAGTAAGTATACGTGTCCTTGTCCACTGCATCCCATTTATTAACCACCAGGATCAAACCCTTTTTCGCATCGATAACCATCCCGGCAATGTGGGTATCCTGGGCCGTGACACCTTCCGTTGCGTCGATCAGCAGCAACGCGACATCACACCGCTCAATGGCGCGCAGTGTGCGCAGGACGCTATACTTTTCGATACCACGTTCGATCTTGCCAGCGCGCCGAATACCCGCCGTGTCGATCAAAGTAATCGGTTCACCGTAATAGGTGATAGTCGTATCAATCGGATCGCGAGTCGTGCCGGGAATCGAACTCACCACGCTCCGCTCTTTGCCCAGCAATCGATTCAGGAGTGAGGACTTACCAACATTGGGACGACCAACAATCGCCACCCGCAAATGTCGTTCTTCTTCCGTATCAAACGTCTTGGGCGGCAAATGCTCGGTCAGACGATCAAGCACATCGCCGGTGCCCAGCCCATGAAATGCGCTCATCGGGATCGGATCGCCTAGATTGAGCGCATAGAATTCGACCGCATCGAGCATCCGCTCCTGACTATCGCATTTATTGACGGCCAGAACCACCGGTTTGGCAGTAGTGCGCAGAATATCGGCCACATCTGCATCAGCCGCTGTCAGCCCATCGCGACCATCAACCATGAAAATAATCGCATCGGCTTCAGCAATGGCATGCTCGGCCTGCTCGCGAGTGCGCCGATTGATCTCAGCTTCGGGTAATGAAGGATCGTCATCGCCAAACAGAATACCGGCAGTATCAACCACCGTAAACTCGCGCCCATTCCAAAACGTATCGCCGTAGAGCCGGTCGCGGGTGGTGCCGGGAATATCCTCTATGATCGCCCGTCGCTCGCCGATTAAGCGATTGAAAAAGGTCGATTTGCCAACATTTGGACGACCAACGATAGCCACAATTGGTTTTGCCATATCTCCTCCCGGACGCTGGTATCATTGCGTCCTCTGATGTTTATTATAGTAGGTATTGCGCGCGCGTTGTCAGTCGCCTGTATGCGCGAATGCAAACTGGTAAATGGCTCAGGATCGAGCGCTGCGCGCGCCGTCTTTCCGACATGACATGACGAGACGGGGATTCATCGACATCGAAGCAGATGATTCCCACGCTTCGCATCATACGGCTTGCGATGCCGGTACCGGTCAGACAAAGGCGTGACCCTTTACCAGAACACTTCACTCTCAGTCGATGGAACCAGAAAACAAATGTTATGTCAATTTATTGCCTTACTGACCGGCATGAGAAGTGGTCGTCACGATAGCATTCTCTGTTCGGCGCGGCAATGACCGAATTGTCACGCAACGAGTACACGATGAGCTGGTTTCAACTTGTCAAATCGCCATGACATTTGCATCATTGTGATAATTGACAAACCGAATCTTTTAACGCGGTAAACCAAACCTTACGACCCGGGAGCTACGACACCATGATCGACGCACTACTTGGACTGCTGTTCTTCCAGTTGATCGGCGAAGTGCTCAGTCGCGGCCTCAATTTGCCAATCCCCGGCCCCGTCGTGGGCATGCTCTTGCTCTTCACCGTCTTGCGCTGGCGCGGCGGCCCGCCGGCTCAGCTTAGCGCTACCGCTCACGGCGTGCTGTCACACCTGCCTTTACTGTTTGTGCCGGCAGGGGTTGGAGTGATGGTGCATTTACCCGTGCTCGCGCGCGAAGGCGGGCCACTGCTGGCGGCAATTATCGCTTCAACGGTAGTCACGCTGATCGTCACCGGTTTGACAGTACACTGGCTACGCCGGGGAAAGTGATGGAATACCAATGGATGAACGCATCTTCTCAATCTGGGTCTATCTTGCTCAGACGCCGTTACTCTGGTTGACGGCGACGATTGCCATTTATCGGGTGATGGTTGAGATCAGTCGTCGGCTCGGATCGCCGCCGTTACTTAACCCAGTGCTGCTTGCGATCATCACGATTGTCACCATCTTGATGGCGACCGACACCCCTTACGCGACCTATTTCGATGGCGCGCAGTTTGTCCATTTCCTGTTAGGGCCGGCAACGGTCGCGCTGGCCATTCCACTCTACGAATCAGAACGGGCGTTGCGCCGCATCTTCTGGCCGGCGCTGGCCGGCTTGCTGATCGGCTCAGCTACCGGGATCGCCGCAGCAGTGCTGATCGGTCGCCTGGCAGGATTGTCCAATGTCACGTTGCGCTCACTGGCGCCGAAATCGATCACAACGCCCATCGCGATGGGCATTGCCGAACAACTGGGCGGACTACCGTCGCTCACTGCCGTCATTGTCATCGTTACCGGTATGGTTGGCGCTTTATTCGGCTGGGAACTGCTGGGTCTGATGGGAGTGCGCGATGATAGTGAACGCGGCTTTGCGTTGGGGCTGGCTTCCCATGGTCTCGGTACAGCCCGCTCGTTGCAATTCAGCAGCGAAGCCGGGGCGCTGGCCGGTCTGGCAATGGGTCTCAACGGCGCAATGACTTCGCTGCTGGCGCCATTCCTGGCGCGCTGGCTGGGGTTGTGAAGCTCACAGCGGTCTTTGCTTGCCCATCGGTCATCAGATCGAGCGCAACATGCTGATGAGGAAGCTACCACTTGCCAGACTGGCACCGTCTGCCCTCTTTATTTCTAACCGTAAACATTGAGTGCAGCGCTCGCTCACCCCAGGATGTAAAAGCCAGATAGAACGATGTCGGCCTGGGGCAGGCGCGCAAATAGCTATTTCACTGGCGTTCCATTGTGCCGTCGGGCAACCAACGGATACGCACACCGTTGATCTCCGTCCAGCCTTCCAGATCCTCTTCCTCTTCCTCCTGCGGGACGAGGACAGGACCTCGATCCTGCGACCAGAGGATAAGCTCTTCGATTGTATACCATCCGGCCCGGTAACGCACCTGATCAGCCGGGTTAAGCCAGAACCGTATCTGGCCATCCATCCACTGCCAGCGCTCTAACGAGCGCCACTCCTTGCCCTGATCGCTCAGGACGACCTTCACCTCTTCCAACATGCGCAACAGTTCGGGCAACGAACGCGGCGTACTGTAGCGCAGTTGAAGCAGGCGCTGATTGATCGCGTCCCGCAGTCGTTCGAGCTCAGGTATGCTCAAACTTTCTAGATCGAAGTCAGTCACTGCGGCTTCCTTTCCTGGAATGTCGATCCGGCTTGCGCCACCTGGCGCTGACGCCGGCCCGCATCGACAATCCGTAATATAAGATCGTATCTAGAGTCAGGGAGCATGCACTGCGGTGTGCATTGATCGCTTGTCCCATCCCCCACATGTATCATACTCCAATTTTGTTACAAGATCCTTTCCGAGGGGAGGGTAAGCTGTTTGTATTCTCTGCAATAATAACGTAAATCGCGACAATCTGGTTGCATGCGGGCAACAGTTCTGGCTAACATTTCAGTCATTTTTCAGGTTGAGTAGCCCGTTCAAGCCGGCTGAGCAATTCCATCGCCTCAGCGGCACTGCTGCCGCACATCTCAGGATGTGGACGCAACCGAACACAAATCGACGGACGTTCCGGCAGACCGTATAACGCGCAGCGGTTATCGGCGGTTAATTGGATACAACGCACTCCAGCCGGTTTGCCGCCCGGCATTCCCGGTATCGGTGATGAGATTGATGGAGCAATGCAACATGCGCCACAACCAACCCGACACTCCATCGAGCGCTTTCCAGACTAGATGCATACAAGGCCGAACAGTGTTGCGTCACGATTTATGGAAGAACAGGACAGACTTCTGTATGCATTATACACTCTTTGCCAATCAGTGCGACTCCGTGATGATTGACATGACATCTGATCACTGTCAGCAATGCGCCTATCAGGTTGACACTTACCCGACTGCCACTCGCTCGATGCGTAATCCGCTGATATTGCGTCCCCGCGCTGCCCAGCGCCGGTGATAATGCGATTCGAAGATCGCCAGCTCGTCTGGCGAAGCGGGTTGCGCGCGCAAGGTGGGGAATGCGGGCAGGAGTTCCTGCATCAACGCGAAGAGTGCCGGGTGATCGGTGAGAAAGCTGAGATAGCCACCAGGGAGCAGCGCGCGCGCCGCGCAGGCCAGCATGTGCGGCGAAACGAGCAACTGGTTGCGTTGCCGATTGCGCAGCAGCGGCGGGGGGAAATGGAGAATGATCGCCGCCAGCGACGCATCAGGAATGCGCTGGTAGAGCAAGCGCGCATCAGCGTGAATGAAGAGAATATTGGTCAAATTCGCCGCTGCCGCTCGCTCTACCGCCCGGTAGAGCGGTTTGGCGACAATATCAACCCCGACAAAACACGCTGCCGGCTGTGTCATTGCCAGAGCGCAAAGGTATTCGCCGGTAGCGCAACCGAATTCGAGCGTGAGCGGCGCATCTCGCCCGAATAAACCTTCAGCGCTCAGGGGCGGGAATTGAGTCGGTGTATGGTACAACGCATGCGCTGGCCACGAACGAAAGTAACGCTCGGCTAACGCAGGCGGCGGCGGCGAAACATGCAAACGAGCCGGATAACGACCTCTACCCATAGGTATGTTTTAACGCAATCAAAGATGGTTCCCGTAACGTCGCGGGTCACGATCCCGCTTGCAGATGCAACAAAGCCAGCGCCATCACCGCGGCCCAGGCCAGAACCTTAAACTCACCCGCAGCCAGCGCCTGGCGTACCTCATCAACAGTGAGCAACACCAGTTCCTGCGCTTCGAGATCATCGCTCACGCTCTTGCCGACAAAGGTCGCGCCGCGGGCCAGGTAGAGATGAGCGACACCGGCGCCGCGATTTCCGTCAACTGCATAGCTCCCCAGATGTTCCCAATCGGGTGCGACATACCCGCTCTCTTCCTGAAGCTCGCGTTGCGCTGCGAGCAACGGATCTTCACCTGGTTCAAGATAACCACCTACCGGCGCCAGCGATAAACCGTTGACGGCATACTTCTCTTGCCGGAAGAGCACAAACCTGCCCTCAACGGTTATTGCAACCACATTGACATAGTCGGGCGTGATCACCCATTGCCAGTTGGGAATTTCACGTCCATCAGGCAAGACGACGTGATGACGTTCAACCGTAAGAAAAGGCGGTTGATGCAACAGCGTTTCTCGTTCCCGTATCTGCCACGACGACATAGCTCTCATTCCATTTCGTTATCACGCACGCGGAATCAGGAGCTGGATCAATGTCCCGCCAGATGGCGCTGAGCTGATACGGAGATGACCGCGATGAACTCGCGCAACCTGGCGCGCAATTGCCAGCTCAATCGAATGCGCGCGCCGGGTTTGAGCCGAAACCTTGCGCAGGTCGGTATTGGGCGGCAATGCTGGATCGGCGATCTCAATCCAGACGTATTGTTCATCACTGCCACCACCAACCCTGATCAGACCGCCATTTGGCGAAGCGCGCGCAGCCGCGATAATCAAACCGGTCACAGCTATGCGCAGCAGGGCGGCATCACCAGGCGCCGACGGTAGCGGATCCAGTTCCGCAATGACCATAAGATCGTTCTGCGACGACAATTCAGACGTGGTGGCAGCTATCGCGTTATGCGCAATGGCAACTAGATCCACCGGCTGAACATGAAGTTGTTCGAGTTGAGTATAACGCTGCAATCGACGCGCCGTATCGGCTCCCACTTCTGCCGCAGTTGCAATCATCTGCAAATCAGCCACTTGTTGACCGACGGCATCAAGCTCGAGCAACTGCGCTCGCCCCAGGATGACCGTCAGCAGGTTGTTGATGTCGTGTGCGACTCCTGCTGTCGCCATACGCAAAGCCCGGATCTGGGTGATTGCCGGATCGGTTATTGCCAGAGCCAGCTCAACTGCATGGGCCTCGTCGAACCAAAACGGCCAGTCCCGACGATACACACCATCGATTCCGGGTATCCTCACACTCGCGCCGGTCACACTCGCGCCCGATGCCGGCTGGAGAACGAGCCGAAAAAATGAGCCGAGCACCTCTGTCAACAGCGCTTCGCGATCTTCACCAGCCGCGTAGCGCTCTTTTATCTGCGAGAGGAGATGTTGCCACAACGCCTGCCGCGTTGCCATGCGACGTGAGTAGATTGCTTCAACCAGTAGCGTCAGGTGATCGAGCAGCGCCGACGGCAATGCAAGCTCTACCACCGGCAGCACTAACCCACCAACCACCAGACCTCGCGCACTTAGTGGAAACCAGACACTTTGCGTCCCGAATAAACCGGCCAGAGCTGGCACATCAGCAACGTGAGCGCGTCTGAACGGCAAGGGACAGCATGGCGTTGGCTGCGCCGCCCCACCCGTCACCGGCCAGACCGTTGGCCCGATAATCAACCACGCCGGCGTGGGCAACCGATTGACAAGCGCACAGCACAATTCTCGTTCAGTCACCGTCAGCGGTGAAAGCTGATAGAGATCAGGAGGCAAACCGGTCACCGAACGATTATCATCATCTGACATACGATTTCGATACTAGTCAACCGACTCGCTGCGTCGGCTCAGCGCCATCCCGCGCAGGCCACGCAAGCGCTGCACCACAAAGACTACAGCAGTGATCGCCAGCACGGCGAGCACCAGCTTCTGATATTGATCGACGATTTCGATCACAAACTCCCAGTTAGCGCCCAGGATGACACCGCCGATCGTGAGCAGCGATGTCCAAATCGTCGAGCCGATAGTGGTAAAGAGGAGAAACCGACCTAACGGCATCCGATTCATCCCTGCCGGTAATGAGATCAGGCTGCGAATGATCGGAATGACTCGTCCGCCAAGCACGATGATGTCACCGTGGGTGGTAAAAGCGTGCAGCGCTTTATCAAGATCCTGCTCTGAGAGCAGGAAGAAGCGACCATAGTTGCGGAAGAAGGGTCGGACCAGCGGCTCACCGGCCAGCATCCCGACATAGTAGAGCACTACCGCCCCCAAAACTGAACCGAGGGTGCCGGCGCCGATTGCCAGCAACAGGTTTAGCTCTCCACGCCCAACCAGAAAACCGGCAAACGGCATCACCAGTTCAGAGGGAATAGGGGGGAAGAGGTTTTCCGCCAGCATGACCAGCGTAATGCCAGGATAACCGATAGCTAAAATGATGCTTTCAATCCAAAGGCCGAGCTGTTCCAGAATGCGCCCCATGCAGACATTCTCCATGTGGTTGTGACTTGTTGCGCCAGACGCGCTGTCTGGTATGGTAGAGGATAGCGGCATCAACGTCAAGTGAAAAAACGGAAAGCATGAAACATCGATTGTTTCAGGAGATTGATATAATGAGTGGCAGTCACGCCATCAGCCGAAGTGTTCGGCTCACGAACACCGGATTACTCTTCAGCAAGAGACGTGTATTGCTTTGCCTCGTTCTTGCTACCATGAGGTCAGGCTATGAACAACGCCCGCCGCCCCCCTCGTTTCTGCCCCCAATGCGGGACGCTCCTGCCAGAAGGCAATCCGCGCTTTTGTATCGAATGCGGCTATGCGCTTGGCCCGGTATTGGCAGGAAGCTCTGCGCCCTCTTCTGCCGGACGATTGACGGTACGCTTGCCAAATGCGCGGGTCGAGCAGAGTGTCATCGGCGGAACGATCAAACTACCCTCTTCCGGCGCAATCCCACCGGGAATGTGGGTACTCCCTGAACCGCCATCTGCGCAGACTATAGTCGCCATTTATGCGCCGTTACGAGCAGTGGTCGGTGGCTGGAGCGGCCTGAGCGGTCAGGGCTGGCGACGAAGCGATCGGCAGGCAGTGGATGGCTCGCGGATCGCGTTTACGTTTCTGGCCGAACGGGTCTGGTTCCCGGCGCCAGGTTGCGGTGGAGGCTTGCAGCTTCACGTAACGATTGCTGCCACTGCGGTATCTTCGGAAGGTGAGGAGCGACTCGGTTTTCGTTATCGCGAAGGAGATGATCCGCCGATACAGGTTGTGCATGCGGAATGGCGCACCGATGATGGCACACCGGTCGGCGCACAACCCATTCCCGCCATTCAAATTATGGCGCCACCCCGTATCCCGCGCGTCTCCGATCTTCCAGAGCGGATTAGACGGGTCAGCCGGAGCGAGGCTGATCGCTGGAGCGCCGGTAGCGCTACCCATGGTGTGTATCAGCTCATCGGCGGCGATGTTCAACAACGCACTCCCGCCGGACGTGGCTTGATCCTGATTGAAGTGGCTGAAACCAGGCAACGCACCTGGCTGCAACGCCTCTTGTCGCCCGGACCATCTCTTTACCGCGCCCGCATTGAGCGTCCCTTTGTGGTCGATTTCCATTCGTGGCAAAGTCAGATCCAGCAGATCAGGCAAGAAGCCGCCGGCCTCGGTCTCGATGTCGAAACTGACGCCGCTATCGAGTGGTGGCTCGATCGTTACGGTTACGATGGCGCAATCTTTACTGGCGCTCAACAGCGTTACCAATGTGATCGAGTACTGATCGCATTTCGACGCGGACAGTTGGTACAGATCTGATAGCCGCGCCGACCTGCCAACCCGGGCCACGAAGCTTACCCTACAATGCCAGCGCTTCCACTACAGCCAGCAACCGCTCTGGCCATTGCGCGCCTACCAGTCGCCGATCAAGCCGCACCGATTGCTGACCAAAGGTCAGGGCCTTATCGCGCGGGAAGCGTCGGCGCAGCCGTTCGCGCAATGCCGGTGTGAGCATCGTCGCCATGCGGATGAGAAAGACATCGCCCTCGGTGGTAATCGAGACCACTCCCGCCTGCAAGGCGAATAACCGTATCTGCAACCAGAAGATCAGATGCAATACCGGTTCTGGTAGTGGCCCGCCAAAGCGATCGATCAGCTCCTGGCGCAAACCGCGCACCTCGTCGATGGTCGTCGCATCAACCATGCGCTGGTAGACTGCCAGCCTCACCCGCTCGTCGGCAATGTACGTGGGCGGGAGATAGGCGGTAAGCGGTAGATCGATGGTCACCAACGGCGCTACCAGCACTTTTTCTGACACTGCGGGCGCGCGCAGATTCTCTGTGACTTCGGCGGCAGTAGGGGTTGGCGTCTGTTCAGCCGTAGCCTCGTCTACTTCACGTTTGAGTTTGCGCACCGCCTGTTCGAGCAACCGTGAGTAAAGATCGAAACCAACGGCAGCGATATGCCCGGACTGCTCAGATCCCAGCAAATTACCGGCGCCGCGAATTTCAAGATCCCGCATCGCAATCCGAAAGCCGGCGCCGAGTTCGGTTGCTTCCTGAATCGCTTCCAGGCGCTGGCGCGCATCAGAAGTCATGAATCGGTCCGGATTGTAGAGCAAATAGGCATAGGCGCGCGTCGCGCCGCGCCCCACTCTGCCCCGCAACTGGTAGAGCTGCGACAATCCGTAGTTGGTGGCATTGTCGATGATGATCGTATTGGCGTTTGGCACATCCAGACCACTCTCGATAATGGTGGTACAGACCAGCACATCGTAGCGGCCTTCAAAAAAATCCATCATCACCCGTTCCAGATCGCGCTCTGGCAACTGACCGTGACCGACCGCAATCCGCGCTTCCGGCACCAACCGACGCAGCCGTTCGGCAACGTGGTAAATGCTCTGAACCCGATTATGGACGACGTAGACTTGTCCTTCGCGTTCAAGCTCGCGTCGGATCACTTCCTGGATCAAATGATCGTCAGCCGGAACGACATAGGTTTTGATTGGAATACGATCTTCCGGTGGCGTATCGATCACACTCAAATCGCGAATTCCAGCGAGCGCCATGTGCAGCGTGCGCGGGATCGGTGTAGCGGTCAGGGTCAGGACATCAACCTCGGTGCGCAACATCTTGAGCCGCTCTTTGTGACGCACACCGAAACGCTGTTCTTCATCAACGATCACCAGACCGAGATCGCGAAACACTACGTCGTTGGACAGCAGTCGATGAGTGCCGATGATAATATCGATCTTGCCGCGGGCCAGATCGCGCAGGATAGCCTCTTGCTCTTTCGGCGAGCGAAAGCGTGAGAGCATCTCGACCGTTACGGGAAAGGCCGCCATGCGCTTGCGAAAGGTATCGAAATGCTGTTGGGCGAGCACTGTTGTCGGCACCAGAATTGCCACCTGCTTGCCATCTTGCACGGCTTTGAAGGCTGCGCGCAACGCCACTTCGGTTTTGCCAAAGCCGACATCGCCGCAGACCAGCCGATCCATCGGGATCGGCTTTTCCATATCAGCCTTCACTTCCGCAATCGCGCGCAACTGATCCTCGGTTTCAAGATAGGGGAAACTGGCTTCCAGTTCGCGCTGCCATTCGTTATCAGGCGCAAAGGCATAACCAGATTTGAGCTGTCGTTGCGCGTAGAGGCGCAACAGTTCTTCTGCCAGCTCTTGAACCGCAGCGCGCACTTTTCGTTTTGTGCGTTCCCAGTCTTGCGTGCCAAGACGAGTCAGCGTCGGTGGGTCATCACCGGCGCCAATGTAACGGGTCACGCGGTCGATTTGATCGACCGGCACGTAGATCTTGTCTTCGCCAGCGTACCGCAAAACCAGATACTCACGCTCAACTTCACCGACTGTGCGCCGGATCATCCCGTCGAACACCGCAATGCCGTGTTCGATATGCACAACATAGTCACCCGGCTTCAACGAACGCAGAAAGGCGTTACGGTCAACAACTGTGGCTTTGCGGCGTCGTTCACCGAGAGGGAGCCGTCGGCGAATGCCAAAAATCTCGCTATCGGTCAGCAGCGTGAGCCGTAGATCGGGCAACGTAAAACCGGCTTCGAGGCCACCGTGGATCGGAACGAAGCGCCCGATCGGTATTTCGTCACCCAGACGCTCGCCGACCAGTTCTTGCAGTCGAGCCGCCTGGGTCGTCACTGCGACTACCAGCTCGCCGGCGCACAACTGATCGACAATGGTCTCAATCAAGCGACGCAACTGACCGCCATAGAGCGGAGGAACGCCGAACAGTGGCGGTGAGAGCGCATCAGGATACTCATTATGACTGAAATCGGCCACGATAAGCCGTGAGGTTTCCTGCAAGCCCAATTCATCCCAGCGCAGATAGGGCCGTGGAAAGTCAGCCGGCAATTCGCCGAGCGCGACCAGTTGAGCGCGGTAATCAGCAGCCTGAACGTCGATCTCAGCGGCGTGTTGAGCCAGCAGATGCGCTTCTGCCAGCGCCACCAGACTGCCTGCCGGCAGGTAATCGAGCAGGGTTGCGACGCGCGAAAAGAAGAAGGGAGCGTAAAAAGCCCGGCCTTCAAAACGCTGACCATCGGCCAGTTGCGCGCGAGCAGCTTGCCATTCTTCCTGCACTTCACGACGCAGATTGCTCATATCAAGCGCATCGATCTGGCGCAAAGCCTCATCGTGACGCCATAGCGGTATCTCATGCGGCGGCCCGATCTCGGCCTGTTCGAGCCGCTGCTCACTCCGCTGAGTCGCCGGATCAAACCGGCGCAGACTATCGATCTCATCATCAAACCACTCGATGCGCAAGGGCAACTCATCACCCGGCGACCAGACATCAAGGATCGCGCCGCGCTGACTCAATTCGCCGGGCGCTTCGACCATCGCCACGCGCTGGTACCCATTAGTCAGGAGTGAACGCGCGACTTGATCGATCGGTATCTGCGCTCCACGTCGCAAACTGATGGTTGCGGCCATCAGATCGGCAGGTGGTAGCGTCGGTTGCATCAGTGCCTTCACCGAAGTGACGATCACCCCAGATAGCGAACCGGCTTGCAATGCACGCAAAACGGCCAACCGCCGCCCGATCACGTCAACACCGGGTGACATGTGTTCATAGGGCAAGGCATCGGCAGCGGGGAAGAGCCAGACCTGATTGGGGTGTAACCACTGACGCAGATCTTCGGCAGCGCGTTGGGCGCTCTCTGCGCTAATGGTCAGGTAAAGTGTTGGCGCTGACCGGTAACCCACCAGCGCTGCCACCAATACCGGTCGCGCCGCTGCCGGAGCGGGCGCAATAGTCTGATAGCCAGGCCGTAAAGCTGTGGCCAGCGCCTTCAGTGCCGGCAGATCGGCGATGGTCGTACCGAGCGCATTCAGATCGGTAAACCGGGTATCGGTTGGAGGTGATGGTTTCATGAATTTTGCAATCAGAACACGCAAAGACGCAAGAGCGTAAACCGCACTGACGGTTTACGCCGGAATCGTTTGACGCCATCAACGCAATCTACTGCGTCTTTGCGCCATTGCTTCTAGTATAATATCACGAGCAACGGCATTCGATCACGCGCGGCGGGTAAGCAAAACACCACTGATGATCAGCAAGCCACCCAATGCCTGAACCCATGTCGGCTGCTCGCCGAGTAGCGGCCAGGCGATCATCGTTGCGACGAGCGGGATGGCGCAGCCATAAATAGCCGTGCGCGCGCTGCCGGCCACTCGCACGCTATTGTTCCAGAGGACATATGCCAGCACCAGCGCTAGCAAGGTTGCATACAATAGACCAAGCCATGCCTGTATACTGACCGTACTCCAGGCTACCTCCCTCCAATCAGGAATGCTGATCAGCAACATACCCGGCACACCGGTTATCATCGTCCAGGCCGTGATAGCAAGTGGCGAGAGGCCATTGCCAAGCGCGCGCACGCCGAGAGTGTAGATCATCCAGCACAGCGCTGCGCCGAGCATGAGCAGATCGCCTAACCAACCGTTCCCGCCAAGACTGAGACCACGTTCGGCGACCACCAGCGCCACACCACCAACGGCAAGCGCGATCCCAAGCGCCATCATGCCGCGAATTCGCTCGATACCAAGCAGCGCCGCCGCCAGCGCCACCCAGGCTGGCGTCGTTGCGATAATCAGCGAGCCATTGGCAGCAGTCGTCAGGGTCAAACTATAGGTAAACAACGCCTGATAGATGGTATTGCCGACAAACCCAATCCAGACCAGTTTCCAGAACGTTGCCCGATCTGGCGGTAGCGCGCGCTGTCCTTCGCGCCAAAAGGTGAATGCCAGTAACAATACGCTGGCACTGGCAAACCGTAGCGTGGCAAAGGCCAGCGGAGGGATCTCGGTGAGCGCGGCTTTGACGATACTAAAATTCGCCCCCCAAATCAACACAACCAGTAGCATCGTCAGATCGGTTTTCGTCAATCCGGCAAAAACGACCGGCTGCTCAACGCGGGTGGTAGTGGTCACAGGCGCCTCGAAATAGACTACAACCGGCGCATTTCGCCGGCTGTGTTGTAGCCTATCATGGATTATTGGTACTGACCAGCGTCTTCAGACGGATATCTGACTTGTCAGAATTGATAGCCGATAGCCGATAGCCGATAGCCGATAGCCGATAGCCGATAGCCGATAGCCGATAGCCGATAGCCGATAGCC
>OGCI01000928.1_pt1 | contig 28464 bp, 31 predicted proteins | sample 1570021 | NCBI WGS metagenome assembly OGCI01 (sample SAMN06264664, study PRJEB24512) | hot springs metagenome | isolation source: Hot spring water | place: South Africa: Tshipise | collected 2015-06-21 | reverse complement strand
ATTTATGGGTGAATGTGGATCAGTATTTACAAGGACTTGGGTAAAAAGAACTCGTTCGATAAATTTTACAGCAGATATTTTAGATACTGTTCAAACGATAAAATTTTTCAATGCCTGGAAACCAAGGGATACTATAGTAGTAAGAAGATAAGTGTCAACTATGGTAAGCCAAACTTGAGCCCACCCAGGTTTTATTTTTATTGAAATCAACACCCATCATTTTGCCTTTGCTTGTGCGGATTAAATTATACACAAGCTCAGGTTTATCGTGATTTTCTTCCCAAAGAAACATCATTCGAATTTCAACTTTAGAGAAACCATCTGGCGTTTCAATTAACGGAGCATAATCAACTTTCTGCTGAAGAATGTAATTTTCTCTATCGGTAATTGCATCAAGTTTTTCTCGGGTTACATCAACATCAACTCCCAATCCGGCAAATGAGAAAAGCGGTTTGAGAACAAAATCATTCAGATTTTCCGGATAGGAATTCAATTCTGAAAGGAAATAACATTCAGGTACATATTTTCCTGAAAGATGAGGCAGAGTGAATTTACTAATTTTGAAGAACCAGTTTGGATGTCCAATCCAATAAACATCAACTTCGTCAGTTAACTTAAAGTCTGATTGAATATCTTTTCTGACAAGTTCATCAAAAATCACACGATTGTAAATTCTTTCGATTGGAATTTCATTCGAATTATCTCTGTAATAAAGTTTCTTATCTTTTTTTATAATTTCTGTGATACAAACTGATTTCACACCCATTAGTTCTTCCATTGCTGCAAAATCAATACGAGTTTTTTGATAATGTGGTTGAATTTCAAGAAGAACAACATTTTCAGGAGCGGAATTTCCTAAAATCACTCTCTTTAATTTTTCGAGATAAGAGTCGTGAGTATAACCATTGAATAATGCAGTGAAGTCTGATGGAATTTCAAAATGCTTTCTGAGAATCTTATCTAAATAAAGTTGATAGCCATACAAAGTTGGAAATCCCTGAAGCTCAATCAACTTTGGAATATATTTATCATTCTGTTTTGTAATCGCAAAATCAAGAGACAGAAAAATCGGGTGCTCAGTATCAGAAGGAACAAGAAAATCTTTCGGCACAGCATTGATTGATTCTGATAAAAACTTTTTGTCGGAAAGCTGGGATGAAATATCATCACAGGCATTTAACAATTCTTGAGTTAAGTCATCAGAAAGAAAAAGCGGAGTTTCACAAACTCTGAAATCCGCCGGATATTTCAGAACAGAATTAAGTTCATTTAAAAAGTTATTGTACTTTTCTTCGGTAAAACTTGCGTTAAATTTTTGACGAAGTTCTTTTATCATAAAATTCCTTTTGTTAGATTAAACAGAAACTAAAATTAGTTCGTCAATTGCATTTTTTAGAAAATTTGGTAGAACAGTCTGACGAGTCTTTATAATTTTTTCCGGGTCTTTTAACCAAGCAATCATCTCAAAATATTTTTCTTCGTTATATCTCTTCACTACATATTCTTTCCTTTCTGGCTGTCTGAAGTGATAGAGCATACTTGCAGGGTCAGCTTCAGGATGAAACTGAGTCCCAACTATTTCATTTGAAATTCTCAAAGCTGTGATTGCCGGATTATCTTTATTTTCTTCTTCAGGAATTTCCCAAGAGAGTATTGAAGCCCCAAGTTCCTGAATTTTCTGATAATCAGCATTTACAACCTGCCAGTGCCGGATATCTGCAGCATAAAAAGGATCAGAGAGATCACGGAGAATTAGATCTTCATTACCTTCAATGGTTTTTCGAAATGGCATCACACCGAATGAATTTATAAATCTTTTATTCACAGTACCAAATTCAAAAAATCTTGCCATCATTTGAAATGAATGACAAATAAAGAACACATACTTTTTCTTATCAGAATTTGATTGATTATGATTCCATATTTTATCAAGAAGATTGAAGTATTTTCTTTCCCACTCAGTTCCTTCACCTTCGAAAGGACTACCCGGACCACCTGAAGAGATAAAAATATCATAATCCATTGAAGGAATAAGATCTTTGTAGCGAGTTTCATAAACATCATATTTAATCTCAAATGGATAGCACTGAGAGACTTCTTTAACAATGTCTCTAATACATCTCATTCCTTCATTTGGTTCGTTATTATATAAATCTATTGTTGCAATTTTTATTTCGAGATTCTGCATATTCAAAATTTCCCTTTAAGACTTTAGGTCAAGTGTATAATGAGTTTCATCAATTATTAAATCAACTACATTTTTCAAATCTCTTGATTGTTCAAAAACATCAAGTTGTCTATCAGCGCCAGTTCCCATTTCAAGAATCTTTTTTAAATAATGAGCTTCTTCTCTACACTTTAAATCATCAACTACATCGTCAATAAATTCCAATAATTCTTCAGCCAATTTTTTGAAATCAACTTCTTCCTGCTTTCCAAAGTCTATAAGTTTTCCGTGAATTCCATAACGAGCAGCACGCCATTTATTCTCGGCAATCAAAGCTCTTCTGTAAAGTCTAAAACCAAGATTTTGTTTGATAAGTTTGTATAACTTTGCAGTAATTGCCTGTATCAAAGCAGCTAAACAAATAGTTTCTTCTACTCTCATCGGAACGTCACAAACACGATATTCGAGTGTATGGAAATAAGGATGAACTCTGATGTCCCACCAGATTTTTTTTGCATCATCAATACAATTTGTCTTGATTAGTAAATTGATATAATTATCATATTCTGAAAGACTCATAAAGAAATCTGGAATCCCGGTTCTTGGGAATCTATCAAATACTTTTGTTCTGTAAGATTTGAAGCCAGTGTTTCTCCCAAGCCAGAATGGTGAGTTTGTTGATAACGCAAAAATATGTGGAAGAAAATATCTCGCAGCATTCATAATGTGAATTGCAATATCTCTGCTATCAACTCCAACGTGAACATGAAGCCCGAAAATCAAGTTGGCTCTTGCTACTTGTTGAAAATCATCAACAATGTTTTTATATCTTGGATTAGAAGTAATTCTCTGATCTTTCCAGTGAGAGAATGGATGTGTGCCTGCAGCAGCAATTCTCAAGTTATTTTGTATTGCCAGTTTTGCTAAATCAGTTCTTAATTTCACCACTTGATCTCTTGCCTCGCTGATATTTTTGCACACTTCTGTTCCAATCTCAACTACAGATTGATGCATCTCAGGTTTAACTCTTTCTTTAAGAATTAACTTACCACTATCAAGAATCTGCTCAATATGAGATTTAAGTTCTCTACTGACGGGATCAACTATTTGAAATTCTTCTTCAACTCCCAATGTGAATATTTCAGGATTTAACATAAAACACCTTTGTTCAAATTTTTAATTGTTTATTATTCACGAATGAATTAACAAATTTTCCCCAAGTCAAATTATTTTGTCCGGGTTTGTGAGCTTTTGCTCTTCTGATTGCCATATTTGCAGCAGCCTCAACAATCCATTCGAAGTTGTCTTGTCCGACAGAATTTACATCTGCATCCGGAGCAGGATTACAAAAATCAATTGCGTATGGAATTCCATCACGAACTGCAAACTCAACAGTATTGAAATCATAACCCAATGCAACATTCAAAGCAATAACTCCGTCGTGAACTTTTTTCAGTAACTTTTCTTCAACCGGTTTAGGATTTCTTACATAACGAAGATGATGTGGTTGCTTCGGATCGTATTGCATTATATGAACATCTTTTCTATCAAGACAATAACATCTAAAATATTCTGTGAAAATAATCTCTTCCTGAAGCATCATAACCAATTGACCAGTTTTATTATAAGCCTGAAAGAATTCTTCAGGTGAATTAAGTTTATAAACATTTTTCCATCCACCGCCAGCAAAAGGTTTGAAATAAGCAGGGAAGCCAACATAGTTGAAAATTCCTTCCCAATCGAGCGGATAAGCAAGATTTCTAAACGAACGTTCATTAGTGTCTGGTGGATGTTGATTAGATGGAAGAATAACTGTTTTAGGAACTGCTACTCCGATTTTTGTGGCCAGAGCATTATTGAAAAACTTATCATCTGCTGTCCACCAGAATGGATTATTTATTACAGCAGTACCAGAGATGGCTTCATTTTTTAACATAGCTCGGTAGAAGGGAACATCTTGAGAAATTCTGTCAATTATAACATCATATCCAATAGATTCTCCCTGAACTACTTTATCAACCCTTAAAAATTCTGCGGTAATATCTTTTTCTCCTTTTGAATTTACTCTTTCGACAAATGCTGGTGGAAAAGTAGTTTCCTGACCGAACAAAATTCCAATTTTTTTCATGATAACTCCTTAATTATTTGTTATTTCTAAAATGTAAGTTCTAAACATATCCAGCCACCAATGCCAATCGTGTCCTGTTTCTTTTCTTATTTGCAATTCGTGTTCAACTTTCTTTGACTTTAAGATATTCGATAATCTCAAATTTTCTGGCAGACAAAAATCATTTTCACCAGTTCTTAAAGAGATATTTATTTTTCTGATTCTACTTAAATACCATTCATCCTCAAGATTAGGTAAATAATCAGGAGGATTGTTGAAGTAGCAATTATCGTCGTAATAACCAAAAATAAATTGTTTTATATCATAAGCTCCACCCATAGTAAGTAAATGAGAAACTTTATCAGGGTGTTTTAATGCTGTATTAGCAGCATGATATGCTCCAAAACTACAACCTGTTAATCCTACTTTTTTATATCCGGTTTTATGAATAGCAAATTCAATAACATCGTTGAGAATACATTTTTCATAATCATTATGTCGTAAAACTCTGTTCACAGGCTCAGTAGAATAGTTGTACCAACTTTCATTATTTATACTATCGGGACAAAAAATCATAACCTTACCTGCATCAATTAAATCTGCTATTGAGTTTATAATTCCTCTGTCTTTGGCTTCAAAATATTTTCCGCCTGAAGTAGGGAAAATTATAAACGGTAAACCTTTTTCACCGAAAGTTAGCATTTCAAAGTCTCTGTTCAGATACAGAGAGTACCACTGATAATAATTTTCAATCATTCCTTATTGGGAGAAATTAAGCAACGATAACGCTATTTAATGGCAAATATATGAAAAACAAAGGCAACAAAGCAATTTTTTTGACTATTATGAAAAATTTTAACGAATATTTATTAACAGAAATATTAAATTTTTAAAGAAAAATTATTTTTGTTGCAGAATGTTATTAAAATGAGTAAAATAAAATTCCATAAGTTAACTGGTGCAGGAAATGATTTTATTTTCATTGACTTAAATGAAAATCAGAATCTTTCACTCAGTATTGATTTGATTAAAAAAATTTGTGATAGAAGATTTGGAATTGGTGCTGACGGAGTAATTATCATTTCTGATTCTTCAGAATATTCATTTGAAATGAGTTATTATAACTCTGACGGCTCAAAAGGAAGTTTATGCGGCAATGGTGCAAGGTGTGCAATCTGGTATTCTAAACTTTCCGGAAGATGTACAAATGATTTTGTGAATTTTTTATGTGAAGCAAAAGAATACAGAGGAGAAATTATTGATGACGAACTCACAAAGTTTTATCTGAAGACTCCAAGTGAAGTTAAATTAAATTTTCGAGTAAAAGCTAATAATCAATTGATTAAAGCATCCTTCATAAATACGGGTTCACCTCATTTGATAATCAATATTATTGATGTTTTAAGAGATCGAAATGTTCCGAATTCATTTTATCAAACCTTGAATGACTTTCCAGTTTTAGATTTAGGTAAAGAATTAAGATACCATCATGATTTTAGTCCAAATGGAACAAACGTAAATTTTTATCAGGAAACAGAGAACGAAATTATTTTACGCACGTATGAACGAGGTGTAGAAAACGAGACATTGGCTTGTGGTACAGGCTCTGTTGCTACCGCAATATTAGTTTTTTTAGAAAGTAAAAAAAATCCACCCATTAAAATAAAAACTTGGGGAGGCGATACTTTAATTGTAAATTTCGAATTAGAAAATAAAAGGATAATAAACTTATCCTTGACAGGTCCGGCTAAGCTGGTATTTTCAGGAGAAATATTAATTTGAAAAATAATCTGGAGAAATAATGTCAAAAGTAATCTTTACAGTTCAGTATGAAATCAAACCTGAGAAAAGAGAAGAGTATCTTATTTCGATTAAGGAATTGAAACTTTTGATAAAGCCCGAAGGATTGGAGTCTTATTCTGTTTACGAAGTAAAAGGAAAGCCGAATAATTTTCAGGAGATTTATGTGTTTTCATCAGAAGAGGCTTACGATACATATGAAGACAGCCTTGATGAAAGAACAAATCTATTAATAAGTAAAATTACCGAAATGACCATTAAACAATCATCAAAGTATTCAACTTTGGTGGAGGTGCAATTATAAAATATAAATTCTCGAAGGATAAAAAGTTGAAAATCAAAACACCGTATATTTATCTTATAGCCATTATTCTCCTAATATTGGGAGTCGTAATCATTTCTCAATTTCAAGGCCCATCAGTAGAGAACTTGGATGTTTCAGAACAGATGCCCGATGACGAGACGCACAGAAATCTTAGAAATCAGCATGGACGAATGGGACTGAATGAAGAAGCAAAAAAAACTATGCAGGAACTTGAAAAAGCTGTAAAAGAAAATCCTAATGACACTGCAAAGATTAGAGAATATGCTGATTTCCTTGCTATGGCTCATAAGATTGATGAAGCTCAGAGTTACTATGAGAAGATTTTAAGTTTAGATAAAAAAAGAAAAGATATTATGCTTAACCTTTCAACAATTTTTTACAACAAAGGTGAGTTAGATAAAGCATTTCGAATAACAAATGACATTCTAAAACTCGATTCAAAAGATGTAAATGCGATTTATAATTTAGGAGTTATTGAAGCAACACGAGGAAATTACGATATTGCAAAAAAGCATTGGGAAAAAATTGTCAATGATTATCCGAATTCAGAGGTTGCTAAATTTGCTAGTCAATCGTTAGGAAGATTAGAACAAATGAAACAAAAGTAATTTTGTTTTATTCAACAGAATCTTGAACCATTTTTTCTGATTTATATTTCATTCAATTTTTTGACTTAAATTTAAGACAGCTATTCATATTTTTATGTTCGAATACGTAGGTTCAATTCATATTCATTCAAAATTTTCAGATGGAACTGGTGAAATTCCTGAAATCGCAAAATTCGCTGATGAAGTAGGTCTTGATTTTATAATTATTACCGACCACAATACCTTACGTGGTTTACACGAAGGATATGAAAGATGGTATGGCAACACTTTATGTTTAGTTGGTTGTGAAATAAATGATAAGAACAATAAAAATCACTATCTCGCTTTTGGGATTACAGACGCATTTTCTACACGAACTCCTGCAAAAAAATATGTTCAAAAAGTAAAAGAACTTGGTGGAGTTGGAATTATAGCTCATCCTCACGAAAAAAGAACGCACATGGCAGAACATCCGCCTTATCCATGGACTGATTGGGAGATTAATGATTTTGATGGAATTGAAATTTGGAATCATATGTCTGAATGGATGGAGAATTTAACTGAAGAAAATAAATATCGTTCTTTTATTCATCCTTTAAAAACTATTACAGCTCCAACTTCTGAAACTCTCAATTTATGGGATGAGTTGAATCTCAAAAGAAAAGTTATTGGTATTGGCGGGGTTGATGCTCATGCACATAAATATAATCTTCTTGGTTTTCTTGAAGTTGAAATTTTTCCGTATAAAGTTTTATTTAAATCTGTGAGAACTCATGTGCTTCTTGAAAAAAATATTAAAAAAGGAAAAAACCTCAAAGACATAGAAACGGCAAAGTGGCAAATTTACAGAGCAATTAAAGCAGGAAGCTGTTTCATCGCGAATGATTATAATGGCGATGCAAGAGGATTCAGATTTTATGCAGAACAAGATGGAGTGAATTACAATATGGGTGAATCGATAAAAAATCCAAAGAGTGTCTTTCTGAATGTTTTGTTGCCAGGTGTTTCAGGTACAATTAAAGTGATAAAAAACGGAAGTCAGATTGCCGAAATAAATGGAATGAGCACAAAAATCGAAATAAATGAAAGCGGTGCCTACAGAGTTGAAGTCTTCAAAGAAAACAGAGCCTGGATTTACTCAAACCATATTAGAATAGGAATTTAGCCGAAATAAATCCAGACAGATTTTCATTAGAAATTCAGGAATATTGTCTTATTAGTGTGACTACTTCATTCGCAACTTTGATATTGTATTCAAATGCCAAGTTTTTGTGATTAACTAAATCTACGATAGTTCCAATCACACAAAGTCCGCCGGTTAATAAATATAGAATTCCCATTCCTATCTGACCAAGAACGAATCTGTGAACACCAGCTATTCCAAGAAAACCAATAATAGCAAATATCAAAATATTGGTTGGGTCTTTTCTTCTTGATAAGTAAGCAACTGCAAACTGTTGTGCTTGAGACTCATTGAGATTATTTATCAATTCCTGAATGTATCTCATTTCCTGACCTTCAAGATTTGGCATTAATTGGAAAACATTATTCATGATTTTCACCTTTCAGATTATTTTTTCTTAAGTTTGCCTTAAATGAAATTAAGGATTTAATTCGGATTAAGATTATTATTATTGCTGGCACTCCAAGATAATGGTAATTAAATGATTGAAGAATCTGTCCGTTTAATATCGCAGAAATAGATTTTCCTAATCCACATCCAGGACAATATTTTATTCCTGAAATGGATAATGGGCAAATTGTAAAGTGATCTGTTGAATTGATATGATAAGAGAAAAAAAGGAAAATTAATGATCCAATCCAAATAGATAATTCAAAGCTGAAATATTTTGAAATTCCAATTAAGAAATTTTTGAGGGCTTCTTTCATAAAATTATTATTATTTTACTCAAAACATATTTATAAAAATTTTTCATTACAAAAAGTATTTGATTAAAAATCCAAAAGTTCTTTGAACGGTTATTTCAGGTTATTATAGAAATATTCATAATTATAATTATTAAAAAGAATTGAAAATATTTTCAAAGAAATATTTTTTTACATTTTATCTTCTTTTCTTTCTGATTTACACTGAGTCTCTCTTTTCACAGTCAAAATTAGATAGTTTAGATTTTGTTAAATTAACTTTCTCTCAAAACAGTCTATCTACTATTTTAGAAAAACAGTTGAATACATATAATTTATCAACTTGGTTTAGATATTCTGCTAAAATAGATGATTATATCCTTGGTCTTTCTGAAAACTTCAGATCATCATATATAAAGGGCATTGAAAACACTGCACGTGATGAAAATCAGTTTCAGATGTTTGTTGTAAATCAGTTTAATAAAGATTTTGATTTAGGAATTAAAGCAAATAATTCTATATTATCGGATAGCCGAAGATTGGAGATAAATCAATCATCAATCTCTTCAATACTACTTTTTTCGAGGTTTAAGTTTTTTAATCAGCGAATGATTGTTGTTCCAAATTTAGGTTTTTCCAACAACACACAAATTGGTGAAAATGATAATGGTGCTGAATACGGATTAGAATTAGAAACTAAAAGATTAGAACTATCCGATTTTGATTTAGATTCTGAAATAAAATTTAAGAATGAAGATATATCTCCCAGAAAGAATTATGTTAGATTAGCTGGTTTTAAGCTACTAACCAATTTTGATAGAAATATTTTTAATAGTTTTAATTTTAGATTTTCAAAGAATAGAAAGGATTTTTATTTTCCTGCTGATTCGTTAGTCTCACAAAATTTTAGCATTAAAAATAATATCCAAAGTAGGGCTGAAACTCAGTATCTTGCTTCAAACAAATTGGTTTTTATCGAATTATTGAACAATCTTAATCTTGAATCTGAAAGTAAACTGAGTTTTAGGAAAATTAACAGAGAGATTCGCTACAAATTAACAGACATTCAAACCTTTTCTAGCTTTGATAGTGAAGTTGATGAATTAAAATTAGAATTTGATGCTTCACTCATTTATAATTCTGAAAAATTCAAGAGTAATTTTAGAATATTATTAAGTGAAAGAGATGAGAAAAATAAACTTATTCCATATCAGGGAATGAATCAAATACTTTTTGAACAAAGGGAAGAATCAGAAGAACAAAAAAATAATACAAGCTTTTATGGAACTATTGCACTTGGTAGCGAATATTTAATTTCAGATAAAGATAGAATAAGCTTTAATCTTTATCAGAGTAAATTAAAGTATGATACTCCAAGCATATTAAATCATGATGATAGAGATGAGATATTAACTATTATTAAACTTGAATATTATAAAATACTAAATCCATTCTTTTCATTGTTTACAAATATTGAAGGAAGTCAGGCACATTTAGTTTATATTTTTGCATCAAAAAGTTCTAATAACAATATAAACAGAGTCATAAGATTGAAAACTGGTTCAGAGCTTAATTCCTCACAAATTAATTCAGTAAATATCTTTGAAGTCTCTGCAAATTATACAAGTTATGACTTTGAAGATTTGAATTCTAATTTACGAAGCTTTTCTTATAGACAATTTACTGCTTTAGATTCAACACAAATAAATCTAACTAAAAGAATTCTTCTCAACTTTCATGGATATATAAAAATATCTGAACAGGGAGATTTTAGCTGGAAATCTTTTTCCGAAAGACCCAAGAGATATCTCAGAGAATTATTCCTCGAACCAAAATTATCTTTGACTTTGGGTGATTTATCATTCGGGATTGGAGTAAGATATTTTGACCTTTCAACATTTAATTATAAAGATAGAAACAAAATCTTTGATAATAGTTATTCGAGTTATGGTCCTGTTTCAATTATCAATGGTACAATTTTCAAGAGTTTGACATTTAATTTCTGGGGCTATTACGAAATTATAAAATTATCAAGTTCAAGACCTCGTAGTCAAGGAAATATGAATTTGAATATTAATTGGAATTTCTAAACAATGAATTTAATTTACTTATAAAAAAAATATTAATTTGGAACAGAGAACCTATCATCTTGAAATAGAAAGCGATTCTAAAAATCTTATTACTGTTGAAGAATTCATTAATTACTTCTCAGTTGAACTGAATATTCAGGAAGAAAAAGTTAATGGACTTCTTTTAGCTGTAACCGAAGCTATAACTAATGCTATCAGACACGGCAATAAATTAGATAAAAACAAGCTTGTGTTTATTGATGTTATAAGTGATAGTGAATTTCTTACAATAAAAATAAAAGATCAAGGTGAGGGCTTTGATCCAAGTAATATTCCTGATCCAACACATCCGGAAAATCTTCTTAAAGATTCCGGAAGAGGAGTTTACCTTATGAAAATTTATATGGATGAGATAGAGTTTAAAAAGACAGATGACGGAATGGAAACAATTTTGAAAATGAAACTCAACTAACTCTTATTTTCTAACAATTAAAAATAAAAGCGGGAGATAAAATGGGACTTAAAAAAATTGCACTTATCGGCGGTGGTCAAATTGGCGGGGTTCTAACTCAGCTTATAGCTGCAAGGCAGTTGGGTGATATTGTTCTGTACGACATTGTTGAGGATTTACCTCAAGGTAAATGTCTTGATATAGCTGAAGCGTCCCGAATTGATGGCTTTGATGTTAATGTCAAAGGTACAAATGATTACAAAGACATTGAAGGTTCAGACTTAGTTATAATAACTGCAGGCTTACCAAGAAAACCCGGAATGAGCCGTGATGATTTATTGGTAACGAATGCCAATATTATGAAAACTGTAGCTGAGAATGTTAAAAATCTTGCTCCAAAATCTATTGTGATTATTGTTTCAAATCCACTTGATGCAATGGTAACGCTATTCCAAAAAATTACAGGATTTGAGCATAATCGAGTTATGGGACAAGCTGGTGTTCTAGATTCTTCTCGATTTGCTACTTTCATCGCTTGGGAGTTAGGTGTTTCTGTTAAAGATGTTAATGCCTTGGTACTTGGCGGACACGGAGATACAATGGTTCCAATAGTTAGATACGCAAATGTGAATGGAATTCCAGTAATGGAATTATTAGAGCAAAAATATGCTGATAAAGCAAAAGCTGCCGAAGTAATGAAAGCGATGGTTGAAAGAACTAAACAAGCTGGTGGGGAAGTAGTTAAATTATTAAAAACCGGTTCAGCTTTTTATTCACCTGCATCTGCGTCAATCGCTATGGCAGAATCAATTATTTATGATGAAAAAAGAGTTCTTCCTGTTTGTGCTTATCTAAATGGAGAATATGGTGTAAATGGTTATTATGTTGGAGTCCCGGCGATATTAGGCAAAAATGGAATTGAAAAGATTATAGAATTCTCTCTGGATGAGGAAGAAAAATCTCTTCTTGATAATTCCGTTAATGCAGTTAAAGCTCTCGTAGCTGATATGGAAAGATTAGGATTCTAAACTTTAAAATAAAAAAGCCCTCAAATCGAGGGCTTTAATTTTTAATGAAAAATTTTTTACTGCAATGGATAGACACTAACATATTGTCTGTTTCCTCTTTTTACTTCAAACTTGACTACACCATCAATCAAAGCAAAAAGAGTATCATCTTTTCCCTTACCTACATTTTTACCGGGATGAAATTTTGTGCCTCTTTGTCTTACCAGAATATTTCCTGCGAGAACGCTTTGTCCTCCGAATCTTTTTACTCCCAATCTTTGCGCATTACTATCTCTTCCATTTCGAGATGAGCCTTGTCCTTTTTTATGTGCCATAAAAATCTCCTTTAACTAATACTTTTTACTTCAATTCTTGTGAGCTCCTGACGATGGCCTCTGGTTTTCTTGTAAGAAATTCTTCTTTTCTTTTTGAAAACAATTACTTTATCATCTTTTAAGTGAGCGAGAATTGTAGCAGTCACTTTTGCACCTTCAATAATCGGATTGCCGATTTTGGTCGTCTTTCCATCTGTCAAAAGCAGAACTCTATCGAATACTACTTCAGTATTTTCTTCCTGCTTAAGTTTTGGAACATAATACTTTGTATTTTCAGTTACTTTGAATTGTTGACCAGCTATATCTACTATTGCGTACATTTACTTTCCTATTTTTCTTTTTTCGAGCTGTAAAAGTAATAAAACTGAGATTTTCAAACAAATTTTTCTATAATTGATCAGTTATTCGATAAATTTTTAACGAGTCAATTTTGCCAATAAAAATTAGATTATTTCTCTGAGGTGTTAGATTTGAATAATCAAAAATGTAATTAATATTGAATTTTTTCGCTTTTTCTAACAATTCAGGACTATCAATAGCTAATTTTTCAGTACCATAAAATTTCGATTCCAGAAAGTATGATAAAGCTAATCCGTGGTGCCAGTAATTCGTGGAGGCAAAATTTCCACTTATTCCATATTCATTCTTGATTATTCTAGCTTGATTATATTCTGAGGTTGTAGTTAATTGTTGCCGCATTCCAAACATAAAAAATGGTAATGATGAGCAAATGATTAAAATACTTAAAATCACCGGTCGGATTTTATTATAAAAGATTTTATCTGAAAAATAATTCAGTACTACTAATCCAACTAAAGCAAAAAGTATTAAACTTGGCCAGACATATCTATTTTCCACATAAATCATAGTATAACCTAAGCCATAAATTAATCCAGCTACAAGAATTTTTAGATAAACAGGATTTAAAAAATCTTTCTTTTTTAAGAACACAATTAATGAAGAGAGCAGAGGAGCAAAAGCTAAAATGAAGATGAATAGTTTAATGATATTTTTAGCTGTATTTATCAAAAAAAACTTAAAATTATCGAAAGAAGATAACGGATTCCAATTAGGATATGCATTTAAGTCAGGATCATCCCAAGCACTTACCGCATATTTGTCTGATGGAGCTACAAAACCAGATTCAATGGATGGATGTCGAAAATTCAATTCTGGATTCATTATTCTAAAAGTAATAATTCCGGATGTTGAAACAGTCAATCCACCATATTTATTACTTAAAAGATAAATCCATGGAGAGATTAAAATCAGAAACAGTATTAAACTAAATAAATAATTAGAAAAAATAGTTCTATTAATCTTTTTATTATAGATAAAATCCATCATAAGTATGATAGTCTGATAAGCAATAAAAAACATTAGACCATAACTTTTAGTTAAGAACATTAAAGCTCCAAATACAGAAGATAGAAGAACAAGATTTCGCCTATTCCAAAAATTGTCCGTCGTTGAGATGTAAATGTAAACCAATGTTAAAATCAGCAAAATATAGTCAGGTGTTAATCGGTAAAAAGTAAAGAAAATGGCTGGTAAAATAAAAAAGTAAATTCCTAATGATCTTGTTTTTTCAGTTAGATTTAGTCTTACAAAAAATTTGTAAATGAGAATTAAGAAAAAAATAGAAAGAATGCCAAACAATATTCTTGAATAAATGTGCGGTTCGAGGTTAAAAGAAAAAGATGGTAAAATTAACCAAGAAAAAAGCGGTCCCCAGCAAGCATTTATTGCCTCAAAGAAGTTACCATTGAAATATTTTTTGGAAATTGAAAAGTAGCTAATACTATCCGTATTAATTCCGTGTAATAAAAAATTTGAAGCGATAAACCATAATATTAAATATAAAAGGGAAGATATAACCAGATGTTTACTATTTCTTAAATTCATATAAAATAAACTCGTTTAATCAAATGAGAATATATTATATAACTTACACGTTGAATTACAAATGTACAATTGAAACAAAGAATATTTTATCTTTTGAAAAGTCTATGTTTGCAAATCCATTCTTTGCCATTAAAGTAAACAATATCAAAATAAAGCAAAATAAAATTATTAAACTAAATAGCAAGAACCAAAACAATTTATTCTCTGATAAATTTATAAAAAAGTTTTGGAGCTTCTAAAAAATCATAAGTGTTATCTGCATCCGCGAAAATGTTATAATCTGAATCAGAATTCCGGATACCAAAATCAAGTGCAGCACCATAACCTCTGGTTTTACAATGAACAACTTCAGCCCCAAATTCTTGAGCTATTTCAACAGATTTATCAGTACTTCCATTGTCCGAAACAATTACTCTGACGTTAAATTCTTTTAATTCATTTTCTTTGATAGTTATGATTTTCTTTAATACGTAAGGAAGAGTTTTTTCTTCATTTAGACAAGGAATTACAAAAGATAAAGTTGGATTGCTCATATAATTTATTTTTTTAATTTAAAGCTGAATTCGCTTCCGTAACCAAGTTTGCTCGAGACATTAATTTTTGTATTGTGAGCCTCAAGTATATGTTTGACAATCGAAAGTCCAAGACCAGTTCCTCCGACTGCTCTCGATCTTGCTTTATCAACTCTGTAAAATCTTTCAAATATTCTGTCGAGATCCGATTCGGGGATTCCAATTCCAGTATCCTTGATAATGATATTTACAAATTTTTTTTCTTCTTCAACAATTATTTCTACTCTGCCTTGCTCTGTATATTTTATTGCATTATGAATCAGATTTGTGAAAACTTGTTTTAATCTTTCTTTGTCACCTAATACATACAGTTCATCCGGCACATGATTCAGCTTGAGCTCGATGCCTTTTTCTTCAGCAAGATGACGGTATTCATCAATAATACTGCAAAGATAAGGTTTAATTTCAAAATATCTGAAACTCATTTGCATTTCGCCAGATTCAATCATTGAAATGTTTATCAGGTCATTTAGAAGATTGTTGAGATTTATTGTATGATGATTTGCCTTTGATAAAAAATTTTTATTTACCTTCGGATCATCAATAGCACCATTAAGTAAAGTTTCAATATATCCCTGAATTGCAAATATTGGCGTTCGTAATTCGTGAGATACATTCCCTATGAATTCAGATCTCGCACGCTGAAGCTTTTTCATATATTCAATATCATTCTTTGATTTTTCAAACATTCTTTTGATTGAATTCTCAAGTCTGGTTAATTTTTCTTTAAGTAAAATTTCATCTGATCTCTGATACTTGTTCTCACGTATATTGTCAATTATCTGAACGATTTCAGATAGCTCTTTTTCTCTTTTTCTATTGAGATATAAAAAAGTAAATGAGCTGGAGATGAATAATAAAATAAGAAATAATGTTATACTGATTAACTTAAAGTATAAAGGAATAACAACGAGAATTGTGAGAAAAATTGAAATAAAATATTCTCTGGCATAGAACCGAAATATTTTTAGAAATGATTTAATTTTATTTAACACTTTTTAATTTATAACCAACACCTTTTATTGTTTCAATAAGGTCTGAATGCTTTCCTAATTTTTCGCGGATTTTTCTTATGTGAACATCAACGGTTCTATCTACAACATAAACATCTGCTCCCCAAATCTCTTTTAGTAAGAACTCTCTGTTAAAAACTCTGTCGGGATTATTTATCAGGAAATATAAAATTTCGAATTCTTTTCGTGGAAAATATATTTCAACATTATCAACAAAAACTTTGAATGTCTCTTTATCAATTACTAATGGTCCGTAATTTATTTTAATCGGATATTTTTGTTTTGGTCCTCTATCTTCAGTTTTCTTAAGATTAATTTTAACTCTTGCTAATAATTTTTTTGGTGAAATGGGTTTTTGAATATAGTCAAAAGCACCAAGCTCGAGAGCTTTAATCTCACTTATCTCTCCGTTTTTAGCTGTAAGAAAAATCACGGGAATGTTTTTGAAGCGCGAATCTTTCTTCATTCTCTCAATTACTTCGAATCCATCAAGAATTGGCATCATAAGGTCAAGAATTACTAAGTCAGTATTTTCTGTAAGTTTATCCAACGCTTCTTTACCATTGAGGGCAGTTGTTATTTCATAACCCTCAAGCTCGAGATTATATTTTAGAAATTCAAGAATATCAGCTTCGTCATCAACTAAAAGAATTTTACTCATATTACAACTCTATTTCAATTTCTTTATTTTTATTGGAAGAAATATACATTGCTTCAATTATTTTCATACGTTTAAGTGCTTCTTCTCCAGGTGATAAAACCGGATTTAGATCTTTTACAGCACCAATGAAACTCTTTAATTCATTAATGTAAGATTTTTTGAACAGACTTGTTGGATTATCTGAATGGGAAGGAGATAAGTCTATTATTTGACCATCAATTTTTTTGGTTACGTTTAATGGATTTATTGAAGTGCTGCCTTTAGTACCATAAACATTCAAATAAAAATTATCTTTATCTGCTACTAAAGTCCAACTTACCTCTATGTTTATCAAGGAGCCATCTTTAAATTTGATAAAGCTGATTGAGGTATCTTCAACATTTTTTGTGAAATGATAAAAGTTCTTACAGGATACAGAACTAACTTGCGGAAAGTTCATAAGCCATAAAGCGAGATCAAGTAAATGAATTCCTAAATCAATTATAACTCCTCCACCGGCTTCTTCTTTCTTTGTAAACCACTTTTCTTCCGAGCTTCTGCTTCTTATCCACCCACATTTAGCATAAAATGGTTCACCGATTTCAGAGGAATTGATAATACTTCTTAATAACATAGTATCAGGTCTGTATCTTAGATTCATTCCAACCATCAGCTTTCTTTTATACTTTCTTGCTGCGTCAACGATTTCTTTAGCTTCGTCATAAGTACGTGCAAGTGGTTTTTCAACAAGTATGTCTTTCCCTGCAGATAAACAATCAATAGCAATTTCCTTGTGAGTGTTGGTTGGAGTAGCAATAATTACAGCATCAATATCCTGATTCTGTAACATATCGCGATAGTCAGTAAATCGGTTTTGAACTGAGAATTTATCTGAAATGAGGTTTAATCTGTTCTTTTTGATTTCTGAAACTGCTACGAGATTTACATCATTCAGTTTTGTAATATTCGGAAGATGAATTAATTGTGCAATTGAACCTAATCCAATAACTCCAAGATTTACTTTTTCCATTAATTAAACCTTTGATTGATTTTGATAAGTATGAATAAAAGAAATAACCCTTTGCTTTATTCCATCAGGATCAATTCCTAATATTTTATGTAATTCTTCCTGTGTTCCGTGTTCAACGAATGCATCAGGTAGTCCGATTCTTAGAACATCATTTTTATAATTCTTATCTGAAAAATATTCTAACACAGCAGACCCCAATCCGCCAATAATAGAATTTTCTTCAAGAGTAACAATCTTGTCAAATTTAGAAGCAATATCATCAAGTAGTTCTATATCTAATGGTTTAGCAAATCTCATATTAACAACTTTTGCAGAGATGTTCTCTTCTTTAAGTAAACTTGCTGCTTTTATTGAGTAATTCACCATTGAACCAAAAGCAAGTAAAGCAACATCCTCACCTTCTGATATTATTTCAGCTTTGCCAATTTCGATAGTCTCGAATCCTTCTTTCATCGGCACACCTAACGCCGAACCTCTTGGATATCTTAAAGCAATCGGACCTTTTTTGTAATTGACTGCAGTGTAAAGCATATCTCTTAACTCAGCTTCATCTTTCGGTGCCATTAAGACAATTCCGGGAATAAATCTCAAATAAGAAATATCAAATGAACCGTGATGAGTAGGACCATCTGCCCCAACAAGTCCAGCTCTATCCATCACGAAAACTACATGAAGTTTTTGCAATGCAACGTCGTGAATAATCTGATCAAATCCTCTTTGTAAAAATGTTGAATAAATTGCCACAACCGGAATAATTCCTTGGGTGGCTAAGCCAGCAGCAAAAGTAACTCCGTGTTCTTCTGCAATTCCCACATCAAAATAATTTTTCGGACATTCTTTTTGAAGTATGTCTAATCCCGTTCCATCAGGCATTGCAGCAGTTATACCAACAACTTTAGGATTTTGTTTTACAATTTCAACTAAGGCATTTCCAAAAATTGTGGTATAAGCAATAGGAGCATCAGCTTTTTTGTATGCTATTCCTGTAAGTTTATCAAAAGGAGTTGAAGCGTGTAATCTTTGAACGTGTCCTTCGGCTGGCTTATAACCTTTTCCTTTTTCTGTAATAGCGTGGATAAGAATTGGTCCTTTTAGTTTCTTACTGTGCTCCAGAATTCTTATAACTTGATGTAAGTTGTGACCATTGATTGGTCCAAAATATCTGAACCCCAATGCTTCGAATAACATTCCGGGAGTAATAACAGCTTTAATTCCGCTTTCTAATCGTGAAGCAATTTTTCTGAGTCTATCCCCGAAATGATCAAGCTTCCCGGTTAAATCCCAAATCTGACCTTTGAATTTATTATAATCAGGATGCGAAATCATTTCTGTAAAGTAATTTGAAATTTGCCAAACATTCGGTGCGATTGACATATTGTTATCATTGAGAATTACAATTAAGTCAGACTTAAGAATACCTGAGTTGTTCATAGCTTCGTAAGCCATTCCGCCTGTCATTGCGCCATCGCCAATAATCGCAATTACTTTTCTATCTGGCTCATTATTTATATCTCTTCCGATTGCCATTCCTAAAGCAGCGGAGATGGAGGTAGTAGCGTGTCCTGCACCAAAAGCGTCATACTCACTTTCTGTTCGTTTCAAAAATCCACTTATTCCTCCGAGCCTGCGAATTTTTTTTAATGCTTCTTTCCTTCCAGTTAGAATTTTATGTGGGTAGGCTTGATGGCCTGTGTCCCATACGACTAAATCATACGGTGTGTTGAATACTTTATGAACTCCAACTGTTAACTCAACTGTTCCTAATCCTCCTCCAAAGTGTCCACCGATTTCTGATATTGTGTCAATCAGATATTCTCTAATATCTGCACAGAGCAGTTTCAATTCAGAGATATCCATGTTTTTAATATCGGAGGGATAATTTACTTTGGAAAGAACTTTGTATTTTTCTTCGAAAGTTTCTGTTTTAGGTTCGTTATTCATTGTTGTTAAAATCCCTGATAGATAATTCCTTCATTTCATTTTTTAAGTTTTTAATTTTTAGTTCAGCATTTTCAAGAATAGAAATACATTCTTTTGAAAGTTGAACACTTTCCTCATAAAGTTTTATTGAATCCTCGAGCGAAGTTGAGTCCGATTCGAGGATCTCGGTTATTTCTTCTAATCTTTTAAGTTTTTCTTCGAAAGATGAAGTTGATTTTTGTTTTGCCATTGAGTTAATTATTTATTTCTACATCACCGTCATAAAATTTTATTTTTATCGGTTCTGCGAGATTAAGATTTTTCTTTCTTTTAACAAATTTATTCTCTTGTAAAATTAAAGCAAATCCACGATTTAACATATTATTAACATCGTAAAGTTTCAGATTATAATAAATTTTTTTCAATGCCAAATCTGATGAATAAATTTTTTTATCAATCAGTTGAAATGTTTTTGATAAAATATTATCTATCTGCTGCTGATAATTTCTCACTTTATCGAGCGGAAATCTGTAGAAATATGAGTTCGTTACTGAAGATAAATCATTCCAGCAGGATTTATATTTATTGAAAATATATTCAAGATTATCTGATAACATAAGAAGAATATCCTGTTTGAGTAAATCTAAATTTGGAGTTGCAAGCTCCATTGCTGCAGATGGAGTCGGAGCTCTCAAATCAGCAACAAAATCAGATATTGTAAAATCTATTTCGTGACCGATTCCTGTTATGATTGGGATTTTTGAATTGAAAATTGCACGTGCGACAATCTCTTCATTAAAAGACCATAAATCTTCAATTGAGCCACCACCTCGAGCAACAATTATAACGTCAATATCTTTTTGCGTATTAAGTAGTTTGATGCTTTCTACAATTTCTTCTGCTGAACCACTTCCCTGAACTTTACAAGGGGAGAGTATCAATTCACAAATCGGGAAACGTCTTGAAGCAACAGAAATCATATCTCTTAATGCTGCTCCATCAAATGAAGTTACCAGTCCAATTTTTTTAGGAAAAGAAGGAATTGGTTTTTTGTATTGCTCATCAAATAATCCTTCTTCATAAAGTTTTCTTTTCAATCTTTCAAAAGCTGCCTGAAGTTCACCTTCTCCTGCTGGTTTCATTGAACGGGCATCGAATTGATAATTCCCTCTGACCGGGTAAACTGTAACTCGTCCTGTCAAAATTACTTTCATTCCATCAGTTGGTTTGAAGAAGACATTATTATTCAACCCTCTCCACATAACGCAGTTAATGACTGCATTTTCATCCTTAAGGTTAAAGTACCAGTGACCTGATGAATAAGACTTAAAATTGGATATTTCCCCAACTAATGAAACATCATTAAAAGTCTGTTCAAGAACAAATTTGATTGATTGAGTTAGTTGAGATACAGTAAAAACTTGAACATCTGCTTCTATGTTATTAAAAAGTATTTGATTCAAAATTCATTAATCATTTTGTTGGTTGAATAATCAAGTTCACTACCGAATAAACTATGTGGAATTAAAAATACAATCAGAGTTACAATCGAAGCTATAATTATAAGTTTTGAAAATTTTTCATTTTCATTCTTGTAGAATAAAGGCAATAACCAGAAGATGAAAGCAATCAAAGTTTTGTTATCAGTTAAATCATAACCGAACGGAATCCCTGTCCAATAAGCTCCGAAAGCAAACTTTTGAACAATTGGTCCGAATATCAATCCACCCAAAACTAAGAAGATTAAAGTAAGATAAAGAAAATTTTTGTAAGCTTTTTTATTGAAGTATTCCAAACCAGTTCTTGTTGAAAACAACATCGCAAGAAAGATAAAAAATATATGAGGAACTAAAGCCCACGAGGGAACATCATCTTTAAATCTGATTATGACATTTTTTTTCTCGGGCAATAAAATTTCATTTTCTTCGCTGAACAATCTTATCCTGTATTCGAGTTTTCCTGCAGCAGGTTGAGCAGGTAATAGAGCAAAGAAGAATCCATCTGAAAATTTCATCTCCACAATATTCCAGTCTTCATTGACTTTAAATCTTTTCCATTCAAGATTTGCTTTCAAATCAGTTTTTTCAGATTTAATTCTTATTTTACAATCACTTGAAGTTGAGTGAGAGCGAGGAAGAGAAAATTCTATTTTGCTACCTTCAAATTCCACCTTTCCAGAAATTGGATAAGTTGGACCAGTTAATCTCTGGAATACTGAAGAGCCAATTGTCAAAGTAAAGGCAATCAACCATAATAAATAAGATTTTCTCATTTTGAATTTTTTTTATTGCAATTTAATAACATCAAAGTCTAACAGAAATTCCAAGAGTCGGTAATATCGGGAACATATTGTTCTGCTCTTTACCAACAGTCATATCTTCATTTACGAAATAATCGTAACCGACTACGTTTTTTCTATTGTAAATGTTGATAACATCAAGATAAAAAGTCCAATCTTTTCCCCAAAGTTTTGTAAGAAAATTAAATCGCACATCAAGTCTATGATATGGAGGTTTTCTTGAATTAAACTTTTCATTATTAAAATTAATATTATAGATTACACTACCTTCAACATTTGGATTTGAAATACTTCTTCTTGTTGCAATTATCGGAGTATCAAATTCTCCGTCTCCGTTTGTATCTGCATAAATTATTCTTGGTTTAACTCCTGCTGGTGTGCTAAGTGGAAATCCTGAGCCATATTGCCAACGCATTCCAACATAAAACCAATCATTGAATTCATAATTTAACACAATATTTACTGTATGTCTTTGATCAAATCTGAAAGGATATTTAGTGCCTCTTTCATATCTATTTGCATAAGCTAATGAATACGAAATCCATCCAGTCAATTTCGAATTTTTAATTGAATTCTTTTTAGCAAGAAGAAATTCTAATCCATAAGCATTACCGTAAGAATTGTTTATAGGAATTTGTGTAACTGAATCAGAAATAAAAGGTACAGGTCTTGTCCAACTCGAAGCTGATTTTGGATCTCTTCCAGGAATTAACTCTGTTTGAAATTGAGTACCTTGAACAATTTTTGGAACTATGAGATTATCAAATTTTTTGTAGTAAGATTCAACCCTGAAATTCCATTCTTCATCAAGCCATCTTTCAAATCCAATTACATAGTGAATTGCTCTTTCTGCCTTCAGAGGTTTGGTGTATTTCTTGTCCAAATCAAAAATAACATTCTGATCAAAAAACTTTTCGTAACCAGGTGATTGATAGTACAATCCAAATGCAGCTCTCAAAGTTGTAATACCATCCAAAGCATAAGAGGTAGATATTCTTGGTGATAAATATGTTTTATCAAGAAGTTGAAAATGATCAAGCCGAAGCCCCGGGTTTATAAAAAGACTTTGTCCAATCTTAAAATTATTCTGAACGTATAATCTGAAGCGACTGTATTTTTTAACATCTTTCAAATCACTTAGCGAAGAGCGAAACTGTGGATTAGCAGCAAATAGTGCCCGAAGTTGTTGGTCAAATTCGAAATTAAATTTTACAGTTGTTTCCATTAAGTCAACACCTGCACCAGCTTCAAAAACATTTTCGCCCCAAAGGTATGTTGATTTGTTATCAATAGAAATTTTATTGTAATCAAATCCACCATCGAATTTAAAGTTGAGTAAATAAGGTTTAACAGTGTCCGGGAGAACATCTTCAAAAGCACTTCTGTTTAAAGTTGGATCGAGAATTTGAGAATCAAAATCTGTATCACCAAAATTTCTGTAGTAAGAAAGAATTACTTTATTAAAAAACTTTTTGGATGAAGCATAATGCCAAGCTACCGAAGCGACATTGTGTTTAGTTTGGTTATAAACACCAACACTATCAGCAGTTTTTCTCTCCTTACCGCTAATGACGTTAACTCCGTCCCGTGATATTATTCCATTCAATAAAATCTTATGGCCATTAAAGGGTCCGAAAACAAGTTTAGTCTGAAAATCATAAAAGTTTGGGAACGAAGTATTTTCATCAACTAAGTTCGCACTTTTTACAAAAGGTTCAATGATCAAATCATAATAAGTTCTTCTTGAATTAAACAGCCAACTTCCTTTAATGTTGAATGGATTTCTGCCTTCTAAAACTAAGTTTGCATCTGCAATCGAAGTGTTTATCATCCCTTTTAGATTTCTTATTTTATCACCCTCACGATTTGTAACATCAAGCACTGCAGATAAACGGTCTCCATATTTAACAGGGAATCCACCAGAAATTAAGTTTACATCTTCAATTGCATCAGGATTGAACATACTTATTACTCCGTAGAGTCTGTATGGATTAAAGATTTCCACATCGTCCATAATAATTAGATTTTGATCGGGACCACTTCCTCTAATTATCAGTTGTGATGAAAAGTCGTTTGGAGCAACTACCCCAGGTAAAGCCTGAAGAGTTCTCATCACATCTTCTGCTGCACCCGGTAAAATTTTTGCAGAACGAGGATCAACATCAATAAGACTTGTTCTTGTGTCACTCTGTTCCTGAATTCGACTTGCTGTAACTTCTATTGATTGGAATTCAATTATCGTTGATTTTAAGTTTACATTCAGTTCGATTGTTTTCCCTGACTGAATAGATATATTCTTTGTAGCTGTTTCAAAACCAATAGCACTGAATCTTACCTGATATTCGCCAACAGGGATGTTTTTAATAATGTAAAATCCACTTCGGTCAGAAGCAGTGCCAATGCCTTTTCCAATAATGAAAATATTAGCTGAAGGAATCGGATTTGTCCCATCAGTAACTTTTCCTTGTAGATTTCCAATCTGCGGAAAAATTATTTTTATTGATAAAAGAAATAAAATCAAAAGATATTTCATAATGCTCATAAGTTATTTACATCAGAACAAAATCAGAATTAAAATCATTCCAATTTTTTCATAAATAAATTGTAAAGAATCCTGAATAAAATCCTAAGTAAAATTCGTGCTTGCCATAATCAGATTCGAAAATGTAATTGTACCTGTATCTGGTATAAATTGTAAATGATTCAAAAAGTTTGAAAAGTCCAATTGTTACTTCGGGTGACAACCCAGATTCGTTTTTGAAATTGGTAAAACCACTCAGACCAGCAGAAATGAATTCTATTGATTTCACTTCCCAGATTTTTTTATATCCAAGCCGATAGTTGAATTTATTTTCAAAGTTGTTAAAATAAGACAACTCAAAAGAGACATAAGATGATGCATAATTATAACCTTTGCGAAATGCAAGCAAAGGAATTTCTTTTGTCAAAGACCATTCAGCTTTATTATTTTGAACAACAAGTCCGGGATTCGGAAGTAGAAAAACTGCTCCACCAAACAAACACAGCGTGAAAATATTTGAACCACCTTTTATGTTTGGTTCGTATGGAAGGTCGAAATCAAATATTTCAGAGGTGAATTTATTCCCGAGTGAATCAACTGATTTGACTACAAATTCAACTTGCTTGTCTTCAAAATCCAAATCACTTAAATCAATTCTGATTTTGTGTAATTCTGTTAGCTCATTACTAACTTCAAATTCATATCTGTTTTCTAAAATGACTTTTGATTTTACAGGAAAACTTGAGTAGTAAGTGATGATCAATATTCTGTTAGAATCAGGTTTGCAAAAAGCATCAATCAAAAATATCTCTAATTCGTTTTCAGTTTCTTCTTGTGAGTAAGTTGCATTTTGAAAAGAGAAAACAACAAGAATTAAAATAGTTAATAATTTCATCTTTATATCCAAAATTTTTGTTTCTAATTTAATATATTGAAGTGTCAATCTTAATACATAAAAATTTGAAAAGTCAATGAGAGTTTTGATAATTGATAATTATGATTCCTTTACTTTTAATCTTGTTCAATTAGTTGGGAAGCTTGTTAAAAATGTAGTTGTGAAAAGAAATGATGAAGTTTCTTTAGATGAGATAATTAAAATCAATCCTGATAAAATTCTTATTTCACCAGGACCAGGCAAACCAGAAGATTCCAAAATCTCATTGGAAGTCATTAAAAATTTGTCAGAAGAAATTCCAATTTTAGGAGTTTGTCTCGGTCATCAGGCAATTGGAATTTGTTTCGGAGCCAAAGTTGTAACTGCGGATTATCTGATGCACGGAAAAACAAGCAAAATCTCTCACGATGAAAAAGGTGTATTTAGAAACATTCCACAAAATTTTTATGCAATGAGGTATCATTCTTTGATAATAGATAAATCATCAGTCAGCGAGCCACTTGAAATCAGTGCTTTTGATGAGAAAGGTTTTGTCATGGGAATTAGAAACAAACACCTTCCTATTGAAGGTGTGCAGTTTCATCCTGAATCAATATTGACTGAATATGGTGAACTTATGTTAAAGAACTGGCTCTACACGAAAAATTAGCAATTAAAACACAAATCGGAAAGAATTTACTTAATTAAAGTCATCTAATTAAAACCATCTTCTTAGTCTCAACGAAAGAACCAGCTTTCAACTGATAGAAATAAACTCCAAGAGAATTCACTATCAGAGAATGTGCATTTAATAAAAATTACTGATGAGGCACCAAAGTAGATTAGAATATGTTTCAGATTTTTATGTATCTGTTCCATAGACAACCTTATTTTATTATTATGAGTATAACGGTTTTGAGGATAAGTTTCAACTGTTGTCAATTAACAAGAATAAACCATTAAAATACATTTTGATTCCCTCCTAAAAATGAATTCTATTTGTAATTAGTTTAGTTGAGTTTAGTTTTGAAAGTCATTTTAAAATTATTTGTTAATTAGGAGGATAAATTCAGTGATAATAGCCATACCCAAAGAAATCCTGCCTGGTGAAAATCGTGTTGCTTGCACTCCCGATGTTGCTTCAAAACTAATTAAATCCGGATATGAAGTTCACATACAGAAAGATGCCGGATTGAATGCTGGCTTCAAAGATGAGCAATACGTAAAAGCCGGAGCAAAAGTTATAGACAGTGTTGAACAATTGTTCAGCTCTGCAGATATTGTTCTAAAAGTACAAAAGCCGACAGAAGATGAAATTAAAAAACTCAAAAAAGGCTCGTTGCTAATTTCATTCGTTTATGCACTTCATTATCCAGAAATTGCAAAATTCTGTGCTGAAAATGGAATTGATTTGATTGCAATGGATATGGTGCCAAGAACCACACTTGCTCAAAAAATGGATGCATTGAGTTCGCAAGCTAATATTGCGGGATACAAAAGTGTTATTCTTGCTGCGAATCATCTCGGGAAAATTTTTCCATTAATGATGACTGCTGCCGGAACAATTTCTCCAGCAAAAGTTGTAATTATGGGCGCTGGAGTTGCAGGCTTACAAGCACTAGGAACTGCAAAGAGACTCGGTGCAGTTGTAGAAGTTTCTGATATCAGACCTTCCGCTAAAGAAGAAGTTCAAAGTCTTGGTGGTAAATTCATTGAAGTCGAAACTACTGAAAATATGCAGGATGAAAGAGGTTACGCAAAACAAGCTTCTGAGGAATTTTTGAAAAAACAAAAAGAATTAATTTTCAAACACGTTACTGAAGCAGATATTGTAATCACTACTGCATTAGTCCCCGGTAAGAAAGCTCCTGTACTTATTACTGAAGAAATGATTAAGAATATGAAACCCGGAAGTGTTGTACTTGATATGGCAGTTGAATTTGGTGGGAATTGTGAAATCAGTGAACCGGGAAAGACAGTTAAAAAATATGATGTAACAATAATTGGTGAACCAAATTTGCCAAGTCTTGTTCCCACTCACTCAAGTGAAATGTACGCTAAGAATTTACTCGCATTGATTCAACACATTGGGAAAAATGGGCAGGTTGAATTAAAACTTGAAGATGAAATTGTTAAAGGATGCTTAATATCAAGAAACGGTGAAGTAATAAATGACAGAATAAAAGAATTGTTAAAATAGAAAGGAGATTAAATGGAATTATTAATGCAAATTTATGTTTTCGTTCTCGCAATCTTTGTGGGATTCGAGTTAATTACTAAAGTACCTCCGACACTTCACACACCTCTGATGTCTGGCTCTAATGCAATTTCAGGAATTACTATCGTTGGAGCATTATTAAGTGCAGGTGTTGAAGAGATGTCAATTAGCACAATACTTGGATTCATCGCAATAATATTTGCAATGATAAATGTTGTGGGAGGTTTTATGGTTACTGACAGAATGTTAAAAATGTTTAAGAAGAAATAGGAGAATAAAATGTTAGTAGTATCATATATCGTTTATTTAATTGCTTCTATTTGCTTCATTTTTGGGATAAAAAAACTTGCTTCTCCAAAAACCGCACGGCAAGGAAATCAGCTTGCAGCAGTCGGTATGTTGCTTGCAATTATAGTTACATTGCTGGATAAAAGAGTTCTTTCTTTTGAATGGATAATTGCAGGAATTATTATTGGTTCGACAATTGGAGCAATATTCGCTACAAAAGTAAAAATGACAGGAATGCCTCAAATGGTGGGTTTGCTTAACGGATTTGGTGGAGGTGCTTCTGTTTTAGTAGCTCTATCTGAATATGAAAGAATTTATTTTGGCAACCAGCAATTTGAACCTAACACAATGATAACAGTTGTTCTCAGTATCTTAATTGGTTCTGTAACTTTCACCGGTTCTTTAATTGCTTTTGGAAAGCTTCAGGAATTAATCACGGGAAAAGTTATTAAATATCCTTTCCAACATCC
>OGCI01000925.1_pt1 | contig 28515 bp, 33 predicted proteins | sample 1570021 | NCBI WGS metagenome assembly OGCI01 (sample SAMN06264664, study PRJEB24512) | hot springs metagenome | isolation source: Hot spring water | place: South Africa: Tshipise | collected 2015-06-21 | reverse complement strand
GTTAAAAAGAAGCAAAAAGAAATTCAGGAAAAAACAGAAGAAAATAAAACCGCCTCTTCAAATGGAATTAATTATTGGATGGTTTCTTCTATTATTTTAGGTATTTTGTTAGTCTTTTCTATTATCCTTATTTTGTTTATCTTTATTTTGTCAGATAATTTTGGAGGAATTTCAAAAAAAGAAGCTGAAGAAAAACTAAAAGAATTTGCTAGTTTGCAAGGAGCAGAATTAGAAATTAAAGAGGTTAAATCTATAGGGAGTTTATACAAAGTTAGTTTTAGTTTTATGGGACAAGAAGGAGAGTATTATGTTTCTAAAGATGGAAAATATATCGGACAGATGATAGAATTAGAGGAAATAAAAAAGATTTTGTCCGAGCGTATTACTCCTATGTCTGAAACACCAAAAGAAATTCCTAAATCAAATAAACCAAAATTAGAACTTTTTGTTATGACTCACTGCCCTTATGGAACACAAGCTGAAAAAGGATTTATTCCTTTTATGGAAGCTATAGGTAATAAAGTTGATTCTAAAATAAGGTTCGTTCATTATTTTATGCATGGTCAAAAAGAAGAAAATGAAACATATAGGCAAGTTTGCATAAGAGAAGAACAACCTGGAAAGTTTATAGAATATTTGAAAGAATTTTTAAAGGAAGGGGATTCTGCTAAAGCTGGAAAAGTTGCTAATATTGACGAAGAGAAAGTTAAGAAATGTATTGATAATGGAAATGCAAAGAAATATTACATTGAAGATTCTGAATTAAGTAAAAAATATGGTGTTCAAGGAAGCCCTACTCTCGTAGTTAATGAAGTGCAGGCATCTAGTGGAAGAAGTCCTGCTGCTTATCTACAAACAGCTTGCTCTGCTTTTAACACAAAACCTTCAGAATGTTCAACATTAAGTTTGTCTAGCCAAACTCCCGCACCAATGTGGGGATGGGATTCTTCTTCTGCGTCTGCAACAACCGCTCAATGTTAAAATTTTTTTGTTTTAAAAAATATCCTTAAATGAATATTTGCGGTTTTATTCAAAAATAGATACTTAACAAAATTCAAAGATTTTTTAATAATAAAAATTATGAAAATATTTTTTTTAACATCAAACAAAGGAAAATTTTTTGAATTTAAAGAAATGATCCCAGAAATTAAACAATTAGAAATTGATTTAATGAAATATAAGAAGTAGATGCAAAAAAAGTTATAGAACATAAAATAAAATAAGCCAAAAACATAAAAAAGCACCAATTATTGTTGAAGATATTCTCTTTATATGAATGGTTTAAACTGGCTTCCAGGTCCTTTAATTAAATGGTTCTTAAAAAAAATGAGTTTGGAAGAAGTATTTCAAATCGCCAAGAGAGCAAAAAACCTAAAAGCAGAGGAAAAAACAATAATTGGTTTTTCTCCGAAAAAAGAAGAAATTTATTTTTTCGAAGGCAAAATAAAAGGAAAAATTGTTCCACAAAGAGGAAAAAACGGATTTGTGTGGGATAAAATTTTTCAACCAAAAGATTCAAACAAAACTTTTGCTGAAATGTCTCCTAAAGAAAAAAATGAGATAAGCATGAGAAAAAAAACAATAGAAAAATAAAAGATTTTCTAAAATCAAGAATCTAAGGTTTTATCCAAATACTCTTCTTCCTCTTGTGTAAGTTTAAGTTGCTTCCTTATTTTTTTATTTTTTAAGATTAATCTAATTAAAAGAAAATCTTTCATTGCTTGTTTTTTTGATATGTGGCAGAATTTTGCATATTTTTCACTTATGGAAAGTTTTTTCTTATTTCTTTGATTTTGAAGCCATATTTTTAGAATTCTTAATGGTTTTCTATAGTTTGTCATACCTGTCCTATTATATTTTTTTGAAGCAGCAATGGCAGGGCCTATAAAAAAATTTTGATAAACTAAAAATCTCCAATGTTGTTGTCGATGAACTCTTCCCCTAAAAACATCTGCTCTTGATAAAGCATCAAAAGCCTTGGCTAATTCTTCTCCCTTATATTCTAAGGGTATATTTTCTTCAATCCAAAGAAAAATCTCATCTGTCGTCATATTTACTTCGTCATAAACTCTTAAAATTCTATCATCTATTTTTGCAAATTTAAAAATAGCATGCAAAGCATAAAAGATTGATTGCTCTTTGTTTCTTTCATCTAACTCCTTTGCAAGAATTCCTTCGTCAAGTTTTGAAAGAGATTGTAAATCGTTTATTGCGGCTCTTGCGTCTCCCCTAGCTTTAATGGAAATAGACAAAAGAACTTCTTTTGGAACAACAATATTTTCTTTTTTACAAATTTCATTTAATAATTCAAAAATGTTTTTATAATCTAAATTTTTTAATTGAACAAGCTCAGATTTTTCTCTTAACAATGAAAATTTTTTATCCCATATGTCATTAGCTGTTATTATTATTGGAAAAGAAGTTTTTTCAATTAAAGCTAAAAGTTCTGATAAACCACCCTTTTCCGAAGAAGAAATTCCATCTACTTCATCGACTAAAATTATTTTGTATTTTCCAAATAAAGAATTTTGAATAGAAGCAGGTCCAATAACAGAACTTATTTTTTGTTTGTCTCTGAAATCTGAAGCATTTAGTTCAAGAATTTCTGAATCTGTTTCTGCAGCAACTACATAGGCAAGTGAGGTTTTTCCTACGCCAGTCGGACCATAAAGTATAATTGCTTTTTTCTTCGGAAAATTTTTTAAAAAATTTCTTATTTTTTCAATTGCAAGTTCTTGTCCTTTTAAAAAAGAATACTTTGTTGGTCTATATTTTTCACTCCAAGGAATATTTATCTGATTTATCATATCAAACTTTACCTTTCTTCCCTGCTAATACAAAACCAGCAAGTAAGGCTTCAAGTTGTATAAATTCATCACTCCCTTCAACAAGTCTAAACTCAATCTCTCCAGTTTTCTCGGTTAATTTTACTTTTAACTCTTCGTCAATTTTTAAATTCCAGATTTCCTTTTGTATCGCTTTTATAATGTCTGTACCAGAAACAGAATCTTTAAGCATTATATCTAAAAGTTTTTTTCTTGCGTTTTCGAAATCTCCAGCTAAACAATAATCCAAAACAATCCTTACATCTGTTGGTTTTGCTTGTGAAACAATGGTGTTTATCAAATCAATGGTTATATTCGGGGAAATCGAAGCTGTAGCCTGTAAAAGATTAATAATTCTTCTGCAATCTCCTTCTGAATATTCATAAAGAGCATCGAATGCTTCTGGAGTTATTGTTAGACTCTCGCTTGCGCAAATCAAATCAATTCTTTTTTTTATACTTTTTTTTTCTAAAAGCTGAAATCTGAAAACAACACATCTTGACTGAATAGGATCAATTATTTTTGAAGAATAATTACAAGAAAGAATAAAACGACAAGTATTTGTGAAGTTTTCCATTGTTCTTCTTAAAGCTTGTTGAGCTTCTCTTGTCAAAGCATCTGCCTCGTCTAAAAAAATCACTTTAAAAGGTACAGCACCCAAGGCCCTTGTTCTCGCGAAATCCTTAACTTTTTGTCTTATAACATCAATACCTCTTTCGTCTGAAGCATTTAATTCAAGATAATTTTCTCTCCAACTTTCTTTAAAAAGCTCCTTAACAACTATTAAAGCAACTGTAGATTTTCCTGTGCCTGCTGGACCTGCGAAGAGCAAATGAGGAATATTCAAAGAATTAACCAATGATTTAACTCTTTTTATTACTTCTTCCTGACCTACAACCTCTTCGAATTTTTTAGGCCTGTATTTTTCTGTCCAAATTTCATTAGTCATGCTAAAAAATCGAAAAATAGATTTAAAAGGATTATTATACTAAATTATTTTGTTCTTCTAATTTTTCTCTTTCTTTTTTCTTCTTTTAATTTCTTTCTTTGCCACTTCCAACGCATCTGATTCTTTTTTTTCCAACGACGAGAACTTCTTTTCATAAAAAAGATAAGAAAAAAATATTTATAAATCTTTCTTGTTTAAGATTTCTATTTCTACTAAAAAGAGTTCCTTCAATGCACCTTCTAAAGAAAGTTCTCTTTTCTCTTCATAGTTTTTTAGTTCTGTTTTAGATATTTCCGTCCATTCTAAAAACCTTGAAGAAATTCTGTAATATTTTCTTGAAAAATAAACAAATTCAGAAAGAATTGTTCTCTTTTTATTAACTTTACAAAGATATTTTAAAACAGAGAAACTCACTTATTGCTAAATCTCTAATATTATCTTAGATATGTCTTATTTTCAAATTTAAAAGATCTAGGTAAAAAGATAAAAAAGAGATGTCTTTCGGATTTGGAATTCTTCTATGAGAATAGAATATCTTTTTATAAGTTCAAAGGAATAAAATTTACAATACCTATCTTCCTTGTCTGATTTAACTTTAAGAAATTTAAGAAGGCTATCCTTGCCTTTCGTTAAATCACCAAGGTATTCCAAAGCACCTATAATATCTAAGAGCAATTCTTTTTGTTCATTTGACATTGAAAAAATAAATTTCTCTAATTTAAAAAAATTTATATACCTTATTAATATTTATTAAGAGGAAGTCCCATCTTCTAGTGGTCAAGGATATCGCCCTCTGGAGGCGATGGCCCAGGTTCGAATCCTGGTGGGACTATATTGAATTAAATATTGATGGATTAAATTTGTTTTTTATTAATAAACAACAATTTCCGGATAGCAAGCAGAGTTTCCAAAAAGATCTTCACATCTGATATAGTAAGGAGTTCCTTTCTTTAAGCTTGTTTTGAATTCTTTATCTTTTATTCTCTCCATAGAACTTCCGTTATTATAAACATGTATACATCCATCATTATTTGCAAATTTACAATTTGCTTTTTCATCTAAGGAAATTGTTAAGTGTCCCGTGCTTGTGTAGGCCCTTAAAATTTTCGGGGGAGATCTGTCTATAATTAAATTTAAATTATAACTTGCACTTGCTTTATTTCCTGCAACATCTTTACAAAGAACATCTATTTTATAAAGAGTTTCAATAGGATTTGGAATTAAGTCAATATGAGTAGAAGAGTTTGTCCTATTAAATAATTTCCAAGAAGAAAGAACATCTCCTATTTTTAATCTCCATTTGCATTCTGCCTTTCCTCTTTCTGCGCCATCTTTTGTTCTTAGCTGTATAGAAATATTTTGTATTGAACTTCCAGCAATATAATCTTCTATAGGAGAAAAATCTATTATTTCCAACGCATGCGATGCTTTTAAAACATATTGAAAGCTTTTATTATTTTTATTTCTTTGATAATATTGGTCTTCTTTTCCTTCTAATTCTGGTTGGTCTTGACATTTTATATAAAATCTTGTAGAATTCCCTATAACTGTTGTTATGTTTCTTAATTCTCCTTCACAAAAGAAACCTTCAGCAATATTTTCTTCAGTTATTTGATTATCACAAGAAAATTGATTTAAATTATAAAGATTTCCTTCTTTATTTAGAGAAATTCCCATTTCATCATAATGTTTATCTTCTAAATCCCATCTGCATTCTGCTGGTTCATTTAATCTAAATTTTATTTTCTTCGTTGTTTTGTTAAATTCAACAAAAGAATTTGAGGGAGGATAAAACTCTAAAATTTCTGGGGGAATTTGATCAGGGGTTTTCATAATTTCTAAATTTATTATATAAGGATTTACATTGTAGTTCCCTGCTCCGTCTTCACATCTAATAAAAATCTCGTATTTCCCATCTTTTGTTAAAACAGGATAATTATTAACATCTTCGTCCTCTCGTAATGCTCTTGACATAGTTAAACGAAATTCATGGGTTCTACTAAATTTCCCATCTGTTTCATATTTCATATTATCTATCTTACCAGAAGTTCTAGAAAGATCAAATTTGCAATAAGAATCCTCATCCGTATTAAGTATTATTTTGACAGAACTAAATGGAGGAACAGGGTTTTGTGGGTCTTGGGCGTGAAAAATTGTTGGTGATCTTAAATCATTAGATGAAACACAAACTCCGCTATCAATTCCTTTTGGTTCTTTATATTCGCAATTTTTTCCTATTGCTTTACATCTATATTCTGAACAAGGAAGACCATCTGCTCCGCATAGAGTACAATTTCCTGAAGAAGGAGGACGCCAATCTTTCGCAGAAAAAAAGAATTTGAAAAGAATATGATCTGTTCTTCCTTCTGTACCTCTTTTTACAATAGATTCTGCTATGTTTTCTGTAGTTCCTTCGACATCTAACCAATTCAGTTTACCAGCACAATCTCCCAAACCAATAGTTCTTTGATTTAGAAGTTCAATTAATTTAGGATCTGCAATCTTACCGGAAGAAGCGAGAGATTTCATACCTGGAAAGTTTATTTCAAAGCGATCTTCTAAACTACACCACTTATTTCCCTCAAAAAAGAGAGGGTGATTAGAATAATTAGGAACTTTACAAAAACCTACTCCAACACCTGCACAATCATCTCTCTTCCAGTCTTTTGGATCTAAGGATATTAGTCCAGCATTTCCCCATCTTTTTTCTTCAGAGTTTATAATAGTATTATAAGTAGAACTCTCTTTTATTCTCCACCCATCACAAGATCCCATATCATGATCTAACCAAGCATGTTTTGGGCCGTAATCTCCGATACTACACTCTCCTTTTGCTGAATAATTTTTAGAAGACAAATCCCTCCCAGTAGTAATCTTTGGAACACACATAGGTAAAGAAAGTTCTTTCATTAAATCAGAAGAAACTTCTAAAACCATAATTCCTGCTTTGGCTTGTGGGAGGTTTCTCCAATTTGCTCTTTCTTCTCCGCAGATTATATTTTCTTCTCCTAGGAATTGGAGACAATCATCTAATCTTGTAACAAAACACCATTCAGGATCACAATTTTCGATTTTGTTTAAGCCAGTTTCTTCATCTAAAACATTAGCGGCAAAACAATCTTGCGCAGGATTTGCAACGCATTTTGCATTGTTTCCATTCGGAATACAAACCTCGTTTCTGTAATCAGCGCAAGGTTCTGTAACAACTTTCCCATCTATACAAATTTGTCTGAAAAATCTTGTTCCTACATTATCTTGAAAAATATAGTCTTTAGCTTCTCCTTTTTTTTTGATAGGACCAGCCTTTTCATTGGTTTTTTTAAATACTACTTCCCTAACATCAGAATTTAAGATTTTTCCATTTAACCCAATACACCAGCTTTCCCCATTTTTTTTCCCTATATCAACACAATTAAGATTTTTACAAAACGCCTCTCCTGAACTTTTTTGCTGGCAGATATACCCTTCACTATAAACACAATTATTAACAAGCTCGTCTCTATTTCCACACGAATCGACTTTGTAAACATTTCCGTCATCAAAACATTTTGTTTTTTCTGTTTTTTTGCATCTTGTTTTTAATGAAGGGTCTGAACAAAGTTTTCCTTCATGAAAATTTTCTGGAGTACATTGTTTTTTTTCTGTAAATTTACAAAAATCATAATCGTAAATACAAGCACCCAATGTCTGTGCTTTAGATAAAGAAGAACATTGGTTTGCTGAAGAGGATGGTTGCCATTGAAATTCAAAACCTTTTGCAGAAGACTCAATTTGGCAATTTCTTTGTGTAGTATAAGAAACACTTCGACCTAAGACACAACAACCCATAGAACATTCAGATAAAGCATTGCAAGATGAATCCGGATTCCAAATATTCGGAGAAGGACAAGAGTTATACGGAACTCTTAGAGAACAAATACCTGAAGAAACATCAAAACAACAACCATCTGCGTATACAAAACTTATTCCGAAAAGAAAAATAACTAAAAATAAAAATTTAAATCTCATGGCGTTTTATCACAATTTTTAACAGCAAAGTTTAATTTTGTTTTATTATAATAATCTTTTATTGTATAAACTCTATCGCCTTTCGAACCTGTAAAGAAAGTTATAGCATAATCATTATATTTATTCATTAATCCAATCGTATCAGCAGTACAACTATCTACGGGACAATTACATGAAGATTCTTGATTTAAAATTTCATTCGAAATCTTTATCAAATCCCAAAGAGAAGAATCTAAATAACTATCAAAATTACTTATGATTTGCTCACTTTCTCCTTTAGAGATTTTTATTTCTCTTTTAGCCTTCAAGTTTATTCTTTTAGGAACAATTTCTATAGAAAAATTTAGTTCTCCCATTTCTATTTTATAAGAAGGATTTGAATTTTTGAAATCTTTAAAGCAGTTTTCAACATCTGACAAAATTTTTTCTTTTAATTCTTTTTCAATTCTAGTTTTTGATTGGGCGTCGTTTCTTGTACAAATAGTTTTTTTTGCAGAAGTATAGCAGTGATAAGAAACATCTTTGCCTTGATAAACAAGTTTATTATTAGGATCAAAATAAAAACCTTTTTCTAGATATTCCGGCAAAACTTTTTCTAAAGTTTTTTTAATACAAGGCGTTATCTCATTATAAAAATCCTTATCTTTTGTTGGCTTAACGAACTCGGGCTTTGAAAAAAGAAAAAACAAAGAGATAATTCCAACAAGAACCAAAATTCCTAGAACAATAAATAAAGTTATTTGAGATTTTTTCCCTCTATTTTTCATAGAAAAAAAAAGAAAAAAAGATTTATAAATTTATTGATAAGTTTTTATTAATTTAATAAAATAAAACTTTAATTTAAAAATTACTGAATGAAACAGCAAGAATATTAGATCTTTTAATGATACAATTAATTATTCAGATAAATTAAAATTAACGAAGATTAAGAAGAACAAAGCTCAGCAACACTTGTTTTTGAAGCATTACACTTCTGACCTATTTGACAGATATTATAAATTTTAGAGGAGTTTTCACATCTACAAGGCGCCACTTTTAATTTTTCATTACCATCTTTAGGGTTACATTCATTTAAAGTATTCTTCCAATTAACGCATTTTTCTCCATTAACCATATAATTTTCAGCGTCTTTTAATTTTGGTTCAGAAGCAAAAACTCTTGAGCAAATATTTCCAATGAAGGTTTCTTTTTCTGTTTCACAATTTGTTTTTTTAACAAACTGTTCTAAACCTTCAAGCACAGCGCCTTTTCTGATATTTGTGTCTATATACCAACAGTTAACACTCATCTCCCCACCAGACTTAAGTTTTACTCTCTTTTCAGAACTACAATAAGATGCTTCTTGTCTTTGAATTTCCAGTCTGCATGTTTCAACAGCAACAGTTACGGTTGGGTCGGCAGCATCTATTATCGCACCACCAGTAGTAAAAAATTTCCAACTAAAATAAATAACTAATCCGCCAACAAATAAAGCAAGAATAATAAAAATAATAAGATTGCTTTCTTCTGCTCCTCTTTTTTTTCTTTTTATCATAAAAATCAAAGAAAAATATTATTTATAAATCTTTCCTTATAACAACAAAGATTTTTCTTAAACTCTTAGGATTTTAATTATTTGTTAATTCTAAAAAGCCAAAATTTAAAACGAAGAAAGTTATTTGTCCTTGAAAATTTTAAGAAGAACAAGATTTAATTTTTTTTAAAAGATTATCTTCTTTTTTTCTACTTTTTCCTATTGTCTGTCCAAAACTAACTAAAACATAATTTATTGAATTCCAATATTTTTTAGGAAAAATTTTCTTTAAATCTTCTTCAATTTTTTTAGGATTGTTGTTTTTTGTCCAATTCATTTTTCTTGAAATTCTTTTTACATGGGTATCTACACCGATAGAAGGAGAATTTCTTCTTTCTGCTAAAAAAACATTTGCTGTTTTTCTTCCAACTCCTGGAAGTTTGATTAGGTCATTTAAAGAGGAAGGAAATTTTTCCAAAGAAGAAATAATTTTTGATGTTTCTTTTATGTTTTTCGCTTTTGTTTTGTAATAGTTTATTGGACGAATAATTTTTTCTATATTTTTAATTTTTGCTTCTCCCAATTCTTTAGCATTTTTATATTTTTTAAAAAGTTCTTCACAGATTTTAATTGTTAAAGAATCTCTTGTTTGAGCAGAAAGGATTATAGCAATAAGAGTTTTCCAGTCATCATCCCAGCCCTCCGCGGCGAGACGTGGCTTTCTTTCTTTTTCAAGAATTTTTTTTATAAGGAGAAATTCTCTAATATAAGAAGAATTTTTCATTTTATTTCTTTGAAGCCAGTATATTTCCAAAGAGCTTTTGGGATTTTTATTGAACCATTTTCTTGTTGATTATTTTCGATTAATGATATTATCAGTCGAGGCAAAGCTAAACCAGAACCATTTAAAGTATGAACAAATCTCAAACCGCCTTTTCCTTGAACTCTACAATTCATTCTTCTAGCTTGAAAATCTGTACAATTAGAACAAGAAGAACATTCCAAGTATCTGTTCATTCCAGGGCTCCAGACTTCCAAATCATAAGTTTTTGCTGAAGAAAAACCCGCATCTGCCTTAGCTAATAAAACTCTTCTATATGGGATTTCTAACTTTTCTAGAATCTTTTCAGCATTTCTTGTCATCTCTTCTAAAAATTTCCAAGAATCTTCTGGATTGCAAATATAAACCATTTCAACTTTCTCAAATTGATGCAATCTAAACAAACCCTCTTCTCCAGCTTTTTTTCCGGTTTCTGTTCTGTAACATTCTGTAAAAGAAAAAAATTTTTTAGGTAAATCTTTTTCTCTTAAAATTTCATCTGCATAAATGTTTGTAACAACAACTTCTGCAGTAGGAATGAGTATCAAATTATCATTAGTTTTATACAAGTCATCTTCGAATTTAGGTAAATTTCCAGTACCAAAAGCTGTTTTTTTATTAACTAATTGAGGAGGATTAACTTCAATAAACCCGTTTTTTTCATGAAAATCCATCATAAATTGGATTAAAGCTCTTTGTAATTTTGCTCCCTTACCAAAGAGAAAATAAAAACCTTCACCAGAAACTTTTGTTGCTCTTTTAATATCAAGGATTCCAAGGTTTTGCATTAATTCAAGATGCCCCTTCGGATTTTTTATTTCTTTTATTTTTCCATATTTTTTTATCTCTTTATTTTTTTCTTTATCTCCAATAGGAACATCTTCTGCTTGAATATTTGGGATTCTTGCTAAAATATCATCAATCTCTTTTTTTAAAGAATCTTCTTTTTCTTCATTTTCTTTTAACTTTTCTGCAACTTCTTTAGCTTTTTTCTTTTTTTCTTCAGATTTATCTTTTTCCCCCTTTTTTATTAAATAATTTATTTCTTCAGAAATCTTGTTTCTTTCGTGCCTTAAAAAATCATCTTCTTTCTTAAGCTCTCTCCATAGTTTATCTTTTTTAATTAGGTTATCAACGAGAAAAACATCATATCCCCTATTCTCGACATTTTTTTTGATTAAATCAGGGTTTTCTCTTAATAATCTTATGTCTATCATATTAGAATAAATTAAAAATAGTTTTTAAAACCTTCTAAATTTATTTCTTTATTTAGTTAGATTAAAAAACAAGTAGAAATAATTTTTATTTTTTTAATTAGATTTTTTTAAATTTTATAAATTTAATAAAAAAATATTTATCAATAAAAGTATTTAGATTAATTATAAATAATTTACCATTAGTTTAATTTTTTTCGATTTTATTTCAATAATAAAAATTATCTCAGCTGTTTTTTAAAAAAATGAATAAATAAAATATTTAGTTATTCTTTGCTTTTAGCATCATTATAAGCATCTATTGCTAATCCGATTACAAAAAGTATTCCTGTAAGTGCTATCCAAACATTTTCCATAACTTGCCATGCAACAGGGTCTGTAAACAACCAAACAAAAGCTAAAATTTCAGAGAGTATTAATAAAACCCCAAATAATTTTCTTTTACCAACATAGAGATAACCTAGACCTGAAAAAATCACATTCAATAGAGCTGCTAACCATGGTTTTTTTGCCATTTTCTGCGATTTATCCTCCTTTCATTTTTTGGCTAATTTATTTATCTTTAATGGTTTTTGTAAAAAAGTATTTAAATAGTTTTCGGTAAAAAATTAATCAGCAGGATTTTTTTATCTCAAGAAAAACAGAAGAGATTTAATTTATTCGAGAACAACTAATCTTATCAAACATTTTAAGTTATAAATTATACATAAAAAGATTTATAAACAAACTTTTTTTTGATTTTTTAAATGGAAGAAAGAAAGATTGTTGTTCCTGGTGAGATAATTGTCGAAGGAGAAAGTTTTCTGCCCGGGGATTTTGTTAGAAAAGAAGGAAATTATATCTTAGCTAACAAATATGGGTTAGCAGAGATAGAAGGAAGGCTAGTAAAGATTATTCCTTTATCAGGTGTATACTTACCAAGAAAAGGAAACATTATAATAGGTAGAGTAACATCAATAAATTATAGGGGTTGGTTAATTGATTTTGACGGACATTATAACGGTTTTCTTTCTTTAAACGAAGTTCCTAAATTCATAAACAAAGGAGAATTAAGAGATTATTTAGATTATGGAGAAGTGGTTTATGCAAAAATAATTGAGGTTGAGGGGAGCAGTACGGAACTATCTCTTAAATTTAAAGGATTAGGAAAACTTGAAGGTGGACAGCTTATTTCAATTAATTCTTTTAAAGTACCTCGTTTAATAGGAAAAGAAGGAAGTATGATTAGTTTAATAAAAGAATTGACAAAAACCAAAATAATTGTAGGACAAAATGGTGTTGTATGGGTTAAAGGAGAAAAAATAGAAGACGAAATTAAAGCTAAAAAAATAATAAAGTTTATAGAAGAAAACTCTTTTGTTTCTGGATTAACAGACAATGTAAAGAAGTTTGCTGAAAAACTTGAGGAAGAAAATGAATAAAGAATCATCTTACAAAAAAAGAAGCGATGGAAGAGAGTTTAATGAGATAAGACCAATAAAAGCAAAAGTGGGAATAGTTCCAAGTGCAGATGGGAGTGCTTTATTTGAAACTGGAAAAACGAGAGCAATTGCAGTTGTAAGAGGACCAAGAACTCTTCATCCCCAGCATATGCAAGACCCATTAAAAGGAATTTTAAGAGTTAATTATCAAATGATGGCTTTTTCTGTTTGGGATAGAATAAAACCAGGAATATCAAGAAGAAGTTTAGAAATAAATAAAGTTATTGAATGGGCACTATCAGAAATAGTTGATCTAACAGAATTCCCAGGATCAGTTGTAGATGTTTTGATTCAAATACCTCAAGCAGACGCAGGAACAAGAGTTGCCGGATTAAATGCTGCTGTTATGGCATTAGCACAAGCAGGAGTTCCAATGAAAGAAATGCTTTCAGCAGTAGCAGCCGGGAAAATCGATAAGACTTTAGTTATTGATGTGAATAAAGAGGAAGAAGATTATGAAGAAGGAGAAGGTTCAACCGATATTCCTCTTTGTTTCGGTTCGTTCTCAAAAAAAATTTATCTTTTGCAATTAGATGGAAAAATATCTATTGAAAATTTTAAAGAAATTTTAAAGATGGGACAAAAAGCAAGTGAAAAAATTTATAAAATACAGGTTGAAGCACTAAAAAATCCAGGTAAGGAGGTAAGAGGATGACCTCGCTGTTAGATAAAAAAAGAATTTTTGAATACCTTGAGAAAGAAGGAAAAAGATTAGACGGGAGAAAACCATTAGATGTAAGAAAAATTGAATTTGAAGAAAATATAAGTGAAAATGCTGAAGGATCTGTTTCTGTTAAGATAGGGGAAACAGAAGTTTATGCAGGTGTAAAACTTTCTATTAATGAACCTTATCCAGATAGTCCTGATGAGGGATCAATGTCTGTAAATGTTGAATTAAGTCCTATGGCTGATGAAGATTTTGAACTTGGGCCCCCAAAAATAGACGCTATAGAAATGGCAAGAATTGTGGATAGAGGAATAAGAGAAAGCAAGTTTATTGATTTTAAAAAGCTTTGTATAAAAGAAGGGGAAAAAAGTTTTACAATAAATATAGATATTTACGCAATAAATAACGAAGGAAACCTATTAGATGCTTGTAGCTTAGCCGCTCTTTCTGCTCTTTGTTTAGCAAAAATGCCTAAATACAATGAAAAAGAAGAAAAAATAGAAAAAGAAATTACAAATAAACCCTTGCCATTAAGAAGAGAAAATATGCCGATTATGGTAACTTTTTATAAGATAGGAAAAAAATTTATTATAGACCCAAAGAGAGATGAAGAAGAAATTGCAGATTACAGATTATCTATCGCAATATCAGAAGAAGACGAAGAGATAAAAATTAATGCAATACAAAAAGGGAGAGAAGGTTCAATTTCTTTTGAAGAAATAGAAGAAATACTTAAAAAATTAGAAGAAATTTATAGAAAGCAATATTTAAAAATAAAAGAAAAAATTCTTAGTTATGGCTAAAGAAGGTTTTACTAAATACGAAAAAGCAAGGATTATTGGGGCGAGAGCGTTGCAGATATCAAATAATGCACCATTATTAATTAATTTATCAAAAGAAGAATTAAAAAAATTAAACTATGACCCTTTGAGGATAGCTGAGAGAGAATTTGAGGAAGGAGTTCTTCCAATATCTGTTGAAAGACCAATGCCATTAAAAGCAAAAACAGGGATTGAAAAAATAGACAAAGAAAAAATTCTTAAGGAGGCTGATAAAGAAATAAAATTAGAAGAAGAAAATATAGAAGAGTTAGAAGAAAGCTTAAATGAAGAAAGCGATGAGATTGAAAAATCTTCTTCAAGCGAAGAATAACTTTAATTATTTATTTGTATCTTCCTCTTTTTTCTACTTGCTTTAGTCTTATTAAAACATCTTCAGCTTTTTCGTAATTTTTCTTATAACTTTCAATAAGCCATTTAAAAAATTTTTCAAAATTTTTCCAGTGTTTTGCTTCTAATGCTTGTTTTATCAAATGTAAATCAACTGCTTTGTCTTCTGTTCTCTTTGAAATAAAAGAAAGCCCAAAATCAACAAAATAAACTTTTTCATCTTTTAAAATCATATTTGAAGTAGTTAAATCTCCGTGAATTATATCTTCTTTGTGAAGTTTAGCAATATTCTCTCCTATTTTTTTCATTATTTCTTTCTGTTTTTCTCTTTCAAAAAAATCAAGATTTTCTGAAAGTTTTTTTCCATTTATGAATTCCATCTCTATAATAAAATCTTCATCTTTTACAAAAACCTTAGGAACATTAATAATTTTAGATGCTTTCAAAAGAATTTTTCTTTCTTTTCTTGTTCTTGATTTTCTTAATTTTTCATCTAACTCTTTTATTCTATAAGATTTTTTTATTCTTTCTTTAATTATCTTATTTCCTTCTTTTATTATTATTGCTTCTGCACCTTGGGAGATTATTTTTTTCATTTTATTTCTTAAAATATTTAATTGCTTTTTTAGCTTCTTCAGAATGAATTAACATTGGTTTTGGGTATTCTCCTAAATTTGAGTTTCTTTTAGAATTATGTATTTCTTTATTTGTAAAATTTTTTAATTCTGGAATAAATTTTTTTATATAAACACATTCTTTATCAAAATTTATTTGCTGCAACCAAGGATTAAATATTCTAAAATAAGGTTGTGGATTGCAACCAGTAGAAGCACACCATTGCCAATTGCCATTATTTATCGATGGATCGTAATCTATTAATTTTTGTGCAAAATATTTTTCTCCTATTTTCCAATCTATATGTAAATCTTTAACTAGAAAAGAAGCTACTATCATTCTTATCCTATTATTAATGAAACCTGTTTCGTTTAATTCTCTCATTCCGGCATCAACAATCGGAAAGCCAGTCATTCCTTTTTTCCATTTTTCTAATTTTTTTTCATCATTTTTCCATTTTAAATTAGAATAATCTTTTCTGAAAGGTCCTGTAAAAACATGTGGAAAATTAAAAGCTATTTGTGTGTAAAAATCTCTCCAATAAAGCTGTCTTATTAAAGCATGATTTTTTCCAAGTTTTTCTTTTATAGCATTATATGTTTCTCTTATTGAAATGCAACCAAATTTAAGATATGCTGATAATTTGGTCGTTTTGTTTAAACAAGGATAGTCTTTTTCTTGCTTATAATTTTTATAATAATTTAATTTTTCTAATATTTCTAGTGCTTTTTTTCTTCCACCTATCAAAGTTTTTTTGTTTTTTGGAATTTTGTTTAATAATTTTAGAAAGATTTCTTTATTTTCCAATTCAATTTTGTTTCTATAATAATTGTTATATTTATTTTGTTCCGGTTCTTTAACTTTTATTTCTTTTGCTTTTTTGAAGTATGGATTAAAAGTTGTGTAAAATTTTTTTGAAATGTTTTTTATTTCTTCTGGAGAGTTTAGCATTATGTCTTGGTAAGAATTGAATTCTATGTGTTTTTTTTGGCAAATTAATTTAATTTGATCATCTCTATTTTTGCTAAAAGGAGTATAATCCATATTTAGAAAAACTGCATCTATATTTTCTTTTTCCAATATTTTTTTTACTACTTCTTCTGCTAATCCATAAAAAAAATAAAGTCGTGATTTTTTTTGTATAATCTGCTTATCTAGATCTTGTAAAGATTCTAGCATAAAATCAATTAATCTTTCTGATTTATAATCATTAGTTTCTATTTGTCTCGGGTCAAATATAAAACAAGGGATAACTTTTTTTGAATTTTTTAGTGCCTGAATTAATGCAGTGTTATCTGTTAATCTAAGATCTCTTCTAAAAATAAAAAGCGATTTTTTGAATTTCATTAGGGTAATTATATCTTTATTTTTCCCTTAAATTTTTTCGCTATTTTAATCATAGTTTTTTTGTCCATTTTTCCTTCTTGAATTCCTTCTATAGTTTTTTGTGATTTTATTAGATCGTTCATAATTTTGTATTGTTTTAAAAGCTCTCTTACTTCAGAAGTTACAACTCCCGCTCCTCTCGCAACTCTAGAAATTCTTGAGGTTTGTTTGTCAAAAATTTCTGGATTTTCTTTTTCTTCTTTTGTCATTGATTGAATTGCATATTTCCATTTTTTCATTTTTTCTTCTTGTTTTTCTATTACTTCTTTTGGAACTTTTGCTTGACTAAAGCCAGGGACCATTGAAAGAAGCTTATCAAAACTTCCGATTTTATTCATAGATTCTATTTGTTCATAAAAATCCTCTAAAGTTAATTTTCCTTCTTTAAATTTTTCTTCAATTCTTTTTTGTTGTTTTTCGTCAATAGCTGTTTGAACTTTTTCTAAAAGAGATTTTAAATCTCCCATACCTAGAACTCTTGAAATAAATGAATCAGGATCAAAACTTTCGATGTCGTGAATTTTTTCTCCACTACATATAAAAAAGATAGGAGCTTTTGTTTCTGCACACGCAGTTATTGCACCACCTGCTTTGGCAGTTCCGTCCATTTTTGTTATTATAACTCCGTCGATATTAAGAGATTGTTTAAATTCATAAGCTTGTTTTTTTGCAGCTTGGCCGATGTCAGCTGAAATAACTAAAATCCTGTAAGCAGGTTTAAGATTTTTTTCTATTTTTTTTATTTCATTTACTAATTCTTTGTTTAAAGCATCTCTTCCAGCACTATCTATTAAAACCAAATCAAAATCTTCTAAATCTTTTTCAAAATGTTTGTAAATCTTTATAGGGTCTTTTTCTTTTTTGTCTATGAAGCATTTTATTTTTGCTTTCTCACACATTTGTTCTAATTGGTCCATTGCAGCAGGTCTTTGCGTATCCAAACCAAGAGCGCAAACTTTCTTTCCTCTTTTTGCATAAAAAAAACCGATCTTTGAAATCGTTGTAGTTTTTCCAGAACCATAAAGTCCAAGAAGGAGGATTTTCGTTTTTTTAGAAAGATTTAACTGCTTTCCTTCCCCAACAATTTCTTTTAATTGTTTATGTATTAAAGAAATAATTTGTTCTTTTTTCTCAACATCTTTTATTTTTTCATTTATTGCAATTTCTCTTATTTTTTTTGTCAAATCTAAAACAAGTTGAACATTAACATCTGCTTCAATTAGTGATCTTTGTAAATCTTTTATGATCACATCTATAAGTTTTTTATCTACAAAAAGAGCATTTGTAACTTTTTTTATAGAGTTTGTTATTGCATTAGATATTTTTTCTAACATAAAATAAAAAGCAAAAAGAGGTTTTTAATTCTTTTTAAAAAATAAAATTTCCTTTTTCTTGAATAACTTTCCCATCAACAATTATTTTCGCTTCCCTCATATCTTTAACTATATCCCAATGTATAGCGGAGTCGTTTCCTCCTCCATTTTCCTTATATGCCATTCCTAAAGCCAAATGTATTGTTCCCCAAATTTTTTCGTCAAAAAGGAGGTTGTTTGTATATTTGTTTATTTTTGGGTTGCATCCTATTCCGAATTCTCCGACAAAAGAAGCGTTTTCGTCAACAGAGAGCATTTCTTTTAAAAGATCCTCGTTCGAAGATGCTTTCGCTTCAACAACTTTCCCTTTCTCAAATCTCAAAAAAATATCTTTAACTTCTTTTCCATTTCTTATTGAAGGATACTCAAATTTTATCCAACCATCTAAACTATCTCTAAATGGAGCCATAAAAATTTCTCCTGCTGGAAAATTGTCAAAATCAGAGTCATCTTTAGCTTTGCTTCCATGAACTTTAAATGTTAAATCGACATTTTTTCCCTTAAGATAAACAGAGCTTCCTTCTTTGAATTTAGAAAGGACTTTTTTCATAATTTTGAAAAGTTTTTTCCAATTAACGTTAATAGTCGCTTGATAAACAAAATTTTCGTATTCTGTTAAAGACATGTTTGCTTCTTGTGCCAAAGCAGGACAGGGATAAGCTATTGTTGTTCTTTTTATTTTGTCTTTTTCATTGCATATATAATCAGAAATTTTATGTAAAATTTTTCCTCTTAATGCTATTTTTTTTGAATCACAGTTTGAGAGTTCTTTCGTGTTTCCTTCTGTATCTACACCAATATAGGCGTTAGCTTGTTTAATTGTATTAAACCAATAATCTGGGAAATGCTCTAACTGTTCTTTTGTAGCATATTTAAAGAAAAAATCATTTACATCGGGCAAACCAACTTTTACTATAGGAATTGCTTTTTGAATAATTATTTCTTTATAAAGTTCAACCAAAAAAGGAATTGCTTCATTTCCTCCAGAGATTATTACTTTATAACCAGGTTTAACTTTAACACATTCTCTTACAGCAAATTGTGCAAGTTTTCTTGTTCTTAAATCTGTTGGCATTTTTTAATATTAACTTTATAGTTAAAACATTTTTTAAATTTAACTAAATGAAAAATTTTTAAAACACTTTAGATATTTTGAATAATCTTTTGTTAATTGAGTTAAATAAAACTTATTTCTGGAAATAAAAAAACTAAAGTAATCTTAGTATTACGTATATTTTTTTAAGAAAAAATTATAAGTTTACATCTATTTTTTGTGAGGTTATCATTTAAAATTTTGTTTAAAATGTTTAATGTAAAAATTAAATCCTGATATTTTCTTTCGAAATTTATTTTTACTTAGTACTGTTGAACTAAAAATCAGAATAAATCTAAAAAATATTTATTTTTAAATTAGCAATTTTTAACTAATAATTTTATTTAGTTCATCCATAATTTCTTTTCCGTTGATTTGTCCTTTAAACTTTGCCATAAGTAACCCCATATAAGCATTTTTTGATAAACAAGGTTTTTCTTTTATAATCTTGTTAATTTCTTCTTTTAAGTCAATTTTTTCTTTTTTCAATGCATCTTCAATTTTTTCTCCTCTAGAAATTTTTGTCAAAATTAATTTAACATCGTTTTCAGAAATTTTTCCTTCTTTAATAGCAGAGAAAACATTTTCTAAAACATCAAGAGTAAGAGTTTTTTTTACATTTCTTAAATCAATTTTTTCCCTAACAGAAATTTCTTTTGGATAAACACAAAGAGAATTGGCAATTAACTTTGGATTGTTCCAGACATTCATCAAATATTTATAATCTTCTAATCTATTTTCTTCTGTAATAAACTTGATTAATTCTTCGTTTAACCCTTGTTCTTTTAAGAATTTTTTTGTTTCAGAGGAGAGTTTAGGAAGAGTTTTTTTTGCTTCATCTAAAATTTCTTTTGATATTTTTAATAGAGCCAAATCTGTTTCTGGATACATTCTTGCTTCTCCAGGCATAGGTCTTAAAAAAGAACTTGTTCCGTCTGTATTTGCCTTTCTTACTTCTTTTTTACAAATCCCTTTTTTTATACACGATAGCTGTCTTTCAATTTCTTTCAAAACTGTTGTTTCCATCATATCAGGATTTTGAAAACCTTTTATTTCAACTCTTTCAGCTCCTTTTATAGAAATATTTAAATCCTGTCTTATCGTGCCAATTCCTCTTTTAACTTTGCAAGCTCTTAGAATTTCTCCTATCTTTAAGGCAGTTTCTTTTATTTGCGAAGGTGTTTTTAAATGAGGGCCTGTTGAAATTTCAACTAAAGGAATTCCCAATCTATCAAGTTTATAAACTTTTGAATTTTCTTCTTCTGAATTATCACCAGGTCTAGCAGAATCTTCTTCTAGAAAAATAAAATCAATTGGAACTTTTCCGAAAGATGTCTCTACGAAACCATCGTAACCTATTAAAACTGTTCTTTGAAAACCAGAAGTATTGCTTCCGTCAATAACAGTTTTTCTCATTATTTGCGTTAAAGGAAGAATTTTGCAATTTAAAAGAATACAGATATGTAGACAAATTTTTAAAGCTTCTTCATTAATTTTGTGTGGCGGTTCTTCGTCTAACTCGACCAAGCAATTTGTATCAAATACTTCATAGATAAATTCTAAATTTTTTTGTTTTTCGTGTAATGCTGCTTCGTCGATTTTTCCACTTTCTCCAGAGACGGGATTAAATTTTCTTTTTACTTTAAAAATAGGAGAATCCTTTCTTAAAATTGAAGGGCAATTGCAAAAAAGTTTATTTGTTTCTAATTGTTGATGAATTTCTAGTCCGGCTTTTAGCCCCAATTTCTCAAAGTCATAATTTTCCATAAACAAACATCTTTTTTTAGATTAATAAACTTTTTTGATATGGTTATATAATCATAATTTTTTTAACTTCTAAATTTCTTTGAATTTAGTTGCCTCGGTAGCTCAATAGGTAGAGCAATTGCTTCGTAAGCAATAGGTTCCGAGTTCGATTCTCGGCCGAGGCTTCGAAATATTTATAAAGTTAGTTAACTATTGTTAACAAGGAGCAAAAATGTTCAAACTTCCGCAAGAAATTGAGGTATGGTACATAATACCTAAAATTAGAAGCGAATTTGCTAAAAGATTAATTAAAAACGATTTAAGTTATGAGAATATAGGAAAAATTTTGGGAATAACTAAAGCCTCTGTTACCCATTATGTAAAAAATAAAAGAGCAAATAGAATAAAAATGTCTAGACAAATAGAAAGAGAAATAGACTTTTCAGTTAATAGAATAATTAAAAAAGAATCAAATTTCCTTATTGAAGTTCAGAGATTGCTTAAAATAATTAAAGAAAATAAATGTTCTTGTGATGTTTGTAAAAAATATAACAAAAATATATTAGAATATTGTAATTGCAAGCCAATTTATTAAAATGAAAAAAATATTATACCTAGACAATGCCGCAACAACCTCTTTAGACAAAAGAGTTTTAGACGAAGTTATAAAATTTTCAAGTTATTATGGAAATCCTTCATCTTTACATTTTAAAGGGGAAGAAGCAAAAATTAAAATTGAAAAAGTTAGAGAAAGAATATCTAAATTTATAGGGGCGGAAAAAGATGAAATTTTTTTTACTTCAGGAGCTACAGAAGCAAATAATACAATAATTAAAGGTTTAGTAAGAAAAAATAAAGATAAAAACCACATACTTATTTCATCTATAGAACATCCTTCTGTTATAGAAAGTGCAGAATGTTTAAAGAAAGAGGGTTTTGTAGTTGAGAAAATAAAGGTTGACCAAGAAGGAATTGTTGATTTGAATGATTTAAAATCTAAAATAAATGAGAAAACTCTTCTTGTTTCTGTTATGCACGTTAATAACGAGATAGGGACGATACAGCCAATTGAAAAAATTTCCCATATATGTAAAGAAAAAAAAGTTTTTTTTCACTCGGATATGGTGCAATCATTTAAAAAAATAGATATTGATGTAAGAAAAATAGATCTTGATTTTGCTAGTTTTTCTGGTCATAAAATTAATGCAATGAAAGGAATAGGTTTTTTTTACAAACGAAGAGGAATAGAAATCGATCCTTTAATCAATGGGGGCGATCAGGAGAGGAATTTAAGGAGCGGAACTGAAAATTTTTTAGGAATTGTTTCTTTAGGGGCAGCTTTGAAAATTAAAAAAAACAAAGAAAAAATAAGAAAACAAAGGGATTTTATTTTAAATGAAATTTTAAAAATGAAAGGAGTTATTTTAAATGGGAGCTTAGAAAAAAGAATTTATAATAATATAAATGTTTCTTTTTATGGCATTGAAGGAGAAAGTATTGTTTTACTTTTATCAAAAAAAGGGATTTGTGTTTCTACAGGTTCTGCTTGTAGTTCAAACAAACTTTCGCATAGTCATGTTTTAGAAGCTATAGGAGTTAAATCTCTTTATTTAAACGGAGCAATAAGAATAACTTTAGATGAAATGAACGAAGCCCAAATAAATTACTTTTTAAACTCTTTAAACGAAATAATTAATAAGTTAAGAAAAATAAGTTTATTTAAATTAAATGAATGGGGGAAAAAATGAAAAAAGGAAGAAATTATAAAAAATTTTCTTGCGAATTCAAAAATGAATCAGAGTGCGAAGACGAGCTTGAAGAAGAAGGATTAGATTTTGATGAAGTAGCAGAGGAATACTTTGAAGATGAAGAAGAATAAAAAAATAACAGAAAAGATGACTTTTGCGGAAGTGATTTCTTCTAATCCTGATGCTGCAGAGATTTTGTTTAAAAAAGGAATGCTTTGTGGTTGTTGTCCGATGGCTATGATGGAAACAATTGAGCAAGGAGCCAAAATACATAAAGTTAATTTGAAAAATCTCCTTAAAGAATTAAACAAAAAAATTTAAGATGACACAAAGTTTTGAATATTCCAAAAAAGTAATGAAGCATTTTTTTAATCCTAAGAATATGGGAGAAATTAAAAAACCAGATGCTGTGGGAGTATTCGGGAACCCTGTTTGTGGCGACATTATGAAGATTTATCTTAAAATTAAAAAAAACAAGAAGGGGAAATTTTTTATTGAAAATATTAAATTTCAAACGATGGGTTGTGCAGCAGCAATAGCTACTTCTTCTATGATAACTGAATTAGCCAAAGGAAAGACTATAGAAGAAGCAAAGAAAATTTCAAATGAAAATGTTGCTCTAGCTCTAAAAGGACTTCCACCTATAAAAATACATTGTTCTAATTTAGCAGCAAATTGCTTGAAAAAAGCTATTGAAAACTGGGAGGAAAAAAGTGGAAAATAAATATGTTGGAATTATTCTTATAGGAATTTCTTTAGTTGTTGGTTTTATTTTGTTTCTTCTTCATGATTTATCAAGGAACAATTTAGAGCTTTCTTGTTCTCACGGACCTTCTTGCGGTATGTATCAAAGTTTAAACCTTCATTATAAAATTGCTTATTCCTTGGTTTTTTTTATTTTCTTTGTAGGCATTATTCTTATTTTTATAAAGCTGAAAGAAAAATTAATAATTAAAGAAAAAACAAAGTTTATAAAAGAGAAAAAAATTTACCAAACTTAAAAAATTTAGATTTAGATGAAAAAGAAAAAAAGCTTTTGGAAATTCTTAAAAAAGAAAATTGAGTAGTTTTTCAAGCAGAATTAAAAGAAATTCTTGGAATAGGAAAAGTTGGGATGACTCGTCTTCTAGATAAGTTAGAAGCAAAACAATTAATAGAGAGAAAGAGGAGGGGAATGAATAATATTGTTGTTCTTAAGAGATGAAACTGGTTTCTCTCCAAAGTCCTTATATTAATTGTTTTTTTAATAAACTTTAATTAAAACGGAGGTTAAAAATGAACAAACTATTGATAACCGGAATTTTTTTGGCAATCTTAGTATTGGGAGTTTTTGCTTTCAATCTAAGTTTTGCTAGAGAAAATAACGAATCAACAAAAAATGAATTTAAGTGTAGCAAAGAAAGTTGTAGTGGTCAATGTTCCGTTGAGTGCAATAAAGGTTTTGCTTGCGGCTGTTTAGATTGTACTGCAAAAACAAAAGGCACGTGCGGCTGCGGGAAATAAATTTCTTGTGCTACATAATTTTTTTATTTTTTTATGTTTTTCCCTCTAAATTTAAAAAAGCTTTAAGATCTTCGTAGAATTCTTTTGCATTGTCTTCTAATCTACCTTCATAAAGATCGATTGTTTTTTTAATTACATATTTTTCATATGTTCCTCTAAGAAATTTATAAAAAGGTGTTTTTGTCCAATTGTCTTCGTAATCTTTTTCTAAATCTGCACTTACTTTTATTTTTATTTCCCCTTTATTTGTTTTTTGTTTTTTTCCCTCAATTTCTACTTCAGCATCAACCATCCCTAATACATGCCATTTCAAGTTTATAATCTCCTTAAAATAATCAGAAACTTTCTTTTTAGCTGTCCATTTTATGACAATTTCTTTCCCGTTTGATTGTAATTTTTCAGTATATTCATCTTCGGAAAGATTATACCTTTTATCTTTAAACCAATTATAACAAAAATTATAAACTTCTGAAAAATTAAAAAAACCTTTATGTTTTATTGAGTTCTCTAGAACATTATTCTTTTCACCCATAACTTTTAAAGAAAAAATATATATTTAAATCTTTTTAATCTTCAAAGATGGAACATTTGGAAACCTGTTGGGACGACATTCCAAGAGAAAAACCAATTCTTTCTCTTTCAAGTTTGTCGAAAAATTTTTCTTTTGAAAAACTTGCAATTTTTATCTCGCAATTTTTTTTCCTACAAAGTTTTATGTTTTGAATTATTCTTGAAATAATTTTTGCTTTTTCAAAATTATCTTTACTTTCTAAAAAAGAAAGAGAAATTAAAATTTTTATTTTTTTCTTTGCACATTCTTTAACTAAATATTCGTTTAAACCGGAACTTCTTTGTTTTAAACTATCTTTCCCTTCATTAAACTCAGGAGAAACTAAATAATCAAACTTCTTTATTGTTTCTATAAATCTCCTTATTTCTCCAACATTTTGACTAAATAATGCTATTTGTTTTTTTATTTTTTTTTCTTTTAAAAAAGAGATAATTCTTCTTACTTCTTTTTCTTCGTTACAAATAAAATAACCATCACATTCTTCTTTTACTTTTATTTCTTCTTTTTTTTTAACTTCTTTAAAGAAAAACGAGTTTTCTTTTTTAACTAAATTTATATCTGTTTTCATTCTATTATTGTCCCAATAAAACTTCTTCCATTTAGCAAATTGTCGAGTTGTTTAATGTCATCTCCCAAAATATAACTTTTAATTTTATATTTTTTCATTATTTTTACTGCAGTAGTATCCACTGGTGCATGCATTCCAGGTTTATATTTTATTTTCATTATCATTTTATAGAAACTATCAATGGAAATTCTCGGAATAAATTTTGTATCTTTATTTTCTAAAGGATTTTTGTCGTAAAGTCCTTTAACATTAGTTAAGTTGATAAAAAATGTTTTAAAATATTTTGCTAATTTTAAAGAAGTTGCGTCGGAAGTTTGGTTTGGAGCATAACGTAAAGCCCCGCAAAAGACAACGTCTTTTTTTCTTAATAGATTCTTTACATGTTTCATATCGTGTGGGATTCCCCATTTAGGATCAAAACCAAAAAAGTAAGCCATAAATCTAGCGTTTAATCTTGTCACAGAAATTCCTGCTAAACTTTGAAGATAGTAATCTTTTTTTTCTTCTGCTAGCGCTTTTATATATTTTCTTGCTACACTCCCACCGCCACAGACAATAACAAATTTGTATTTACGAGTGTTTTTTTTAATAATTTCTCTAAATTTTCTTAAATATTCTAAATTTATTTCATTCGGAATGATTAAACTCCCACCAAGAGAGATTACAACAACTCTTTTTTTCATTTTTTTTTAAGGTATTTGTGTTTTATAAATTTTCCTTATTTAATAAAAAGATTAGAATAGAAATTCTTTACAATCTTAACCGCGTTATTCATTCTTTTTTTTCTTCAAAACAAAATTACCTTCTTGCCAATCTCTCAAAACAAGACGAGAAGCCCTATCTATATCAACTTCCCCACCCTTTCTTAAAAAATTTTTCTTTTTACCAAAAATTTCTAAAAATTCGTCTGCACTTTTTGTTTCTTCTATTCCGTAAAAATCACAAATTTCTTTTGAGTGTTTTTCTAATAAATCTTGGACTATAAAATCAGGATTTTTAATTTTGTCGTAATTTCTTGCTCCGACGAGAGTGTGATGTTTTATTAAGATTGGATCATCACTTGAATATTCTTTTATTGGAATAATTCCTGGTGTGTCTAAAAGAAGAATTTTTGAACTCAATCTTATTTTTTGTATTCCTTTAGTGAAACCTGCTTCTAAGGAGGTTTTTGCAGAAGGCTTTCCGGTAAGAAAGTTTATCAAAGAGGATTTTCCAGTGTTTGGATATCCGATTATCCCTATTTGTGCTCTTTTAAATTTTTTATCTCTGTAAACAATTTCTTTTTTTATCAAATCTCTTAAAATTTTAGAGCCCCATCTCTTTTTACAAGAGATAAAAACATTTGGTTTCATATCTTTTGGCAGATTGATTTTTTCTTTATCTATTAAATCACATTTATTTAAGACAAAAATAATTTTTTTCCCTAACTTTTTTATTTTTTCTTCTAATTCTCTATTTCTAGTTTCTTCTGGAAAACGAGAATCTAAAACTTCTAAAACAACGTCGCTGATTTCTATAACTTTATTTACTATTTCTGGATATTTCTCCCTTTGTTTGTTTATGTTCTCTATATTTTTAGGACGATTCGCCTTCCAAATTTTTCTGAATTTCATCTTTTATAAAAGGATAATTTTCTATATCAAACCCTCTTAAAAAAAGTTTGTTTAAATCTCTTTCTCTTGTTTGTAAATATAATGAAATTGCTCTAGATATTTCCGTATCATAAAGAAATCTTTTTTCATCTTTTTCAGAAAAAGGATCCCAACAAAGAGTTTTGTTTTTTAAAATTAAATAAACTTCAATTAATTCTTCCGAAGGAAAGGGAAAAGGAGAAAAAAAAGCCGGTGTTGAGTTATTTTTTTTCATTTGTTCTTCGCAAATCGCAAAATATGCAGCTATATCGTGTGGTAAAAATCTTATTGCCATCGGACTTAATATTTGATCTCTTTCCTTATATTGTATGGTATAAATTTCGGAAGCAGGTCGTGAACTTTCTTCTAAATTCGGGGTTGATGCTCTTAATTCTAATGAAATCGATAAATTATTTGCTTTTTCATTGAAAGGAACATTTATTATTTTAAATCTGTATCTTCTTTGTCCTTTTTCTCGTGATGGGACAGAAACTAAAACCTGAGCTCCAATGTTTGTTTTTCTTTCGTTTCCTGTATACCTGTCATCTATACTTATTGGAGAAGCTTCTCTAAAATATAAATACATTAAAAAACCTTCTAATAAATCATTGAAAAAGACCTCTCTTCTTGTTCTGTCTCCCCAGTTTGGTTGAAATCTATAACCTAAAGATTTATTTTCAGAACAAAGGGTTTTATTAAAAGTGTTGGTTAAGCTCCATATAAAAAAATCATAAAAAGGAAATTTTGAATCTGTGCAATCTTGGATAGTTTCAGGATGATTTATTTTTATCAATTCTCCTCTTTTTAAATATTCCCGCGAAGCTTCGTGTGGTCTAGTATATTCTTGATAATAATAACCCGGGATTAAACTAAAATGAATAAGAACAGGGTCATTGCTTTCTTTTAGTTTTTTTAATAAACCGCTTAATTGATAAACTCTTTTTAAGTTTGCATTGTTTAAAATCTCTCTTTCTGTCGGTCTTCTAAAAAATGCTTTTTTCATAATGAAATTATAAATAACACAAAATTTAAAAATACTTATTCTCTAAAAAAAATATGATAAAAAGTAGAGATTTTCGGCATCATTAGAAAGATTTCTTTTAGTCCGAACTCTAAAAAACTTTTTATACTCTTTTTTTCTGAATTAAATTATGGCGGTTGTAGTTCAATGGTAGAATGGACGACTGTGGCTCGTCAGAAGTGGGTTCGATTCCCACCTACCGCCTTTACAAAATGAACATTTTATTTATTTGTAAATTCAATAAATTTAGAAGCAGAATAGCAGAAGCTTATTTTAAAAGTATAAATAAAGATAAAAAAATTAAAATAAGAAGTGCTGGGATTTTTAGGGGTACGAAAACAAATGAGGAGATTGTAAAAATTGCTGAAGAATTTGGTATAAAAATTTCATTAAAGAGAAAACCGCGCCCCATAACAACAAAATTATTAAGATGGCAAGATTTAATTATAGTGGTAGCAAATGATATTCCAGAAATTCTTTTTGAAAATGTTTCTTCTGTTAAAAAAATAATTTTTTGGAAAATAAGAGATACTACTCTTTTCAACGAAGAAGAAATTAGAAAAATTATAAAAGAAATAATGAAAAAGTGCGATGAATTAAACGAAGAACTTAAA
>OGCI01000924.1_pt1 | contig 28516 bp, 22 predicted proteins | sample 1570021 | NCBI WGS metagenome assembly OGCI01 (sample SAMN06264664, study PRJEB24512) | hot springs metagenome | isolation source: Hot spring water | place: South Africa: Tshipise | collected 2015-06-21 | reverse complement strand
GCGCTTACCGGCGCTGGTTTAAACGTGCGCATTAACTGCCTGGGATTATCTGATCCTTCTCTGGTGGAGACATTTGTGTCTGAATTGCGTCAGTTAGAAGAACAAGCCGCAACATTTGAAACTCAGATGAGAGACATCCTGATTCAAAGGGGCAAACTCCCTTTCTAGTCGGTTCATATTTATGAGAAAACTTTTCTTACTTGTAGTCATCAGCATTTTTGTTTTAACAGCCTGCACCTCCGGGGTGGAAATCACCCCGGATTTCCTGTCCAGTACACAGCAGCAATCCTCGCCAACAGCAGAAAAACCCTTCGCGGAGACCTCACCGACGCCTTCACTTACCCCGATCATTCAAAAGGTCTGGGCAGATGCGGCAGTCCCGGCACAGTTGAGAGAGCAAATCTCCCTGCCCGCTGGCTGGGAATGGAGCAATGAAGAAGAATCCCCGGTTCATCTGATTGCCGGTGCGAAGCCATCCATCAGCCGGTGGATTTATGCACTGGTGGCTCCTTTCCCTACCGTGGAAGATGATTTTTCCACGACCCGGTTGAAAGACTTGTGGCAAAAAGGCGAGGCTTTGGAAGTGGGTCCCAGCCGAATCCTCGTCTCCTCCTCAACCGCGGCAGCGTTGAGCACTCTTTTCGGATCACCTTCTGAAGCAGTAAAGATTGTTTCGGAACAGGATTTACTCCCTCAGGCATGGGAACAGGACAAAACCTGGGCAATTGTGCCTTTTGAGGATCTGGAACCCCGATGGAAAGTGTTATCTCTGGATGGGATGTCGCCCATTCAAAAGAGTCTGGACGTGGAGAATTACCCACTCCAGATATCTTTTGGATGGGCTGGTGATCCTGAGGTTCTTCCCCTCTTTCTTCAGGCATGGGAACCAACACGTCCTGATTCCCCTGGGATTACCAATCGTGACGAAAACCTGCTCACCACGCTGATGCTTACCGGTGTGACCGCTCTGGTACGGGGTACAGCGGCACTGATGGAACGCAACGGGATGGAATACCCGGCTCAAGATATTGGCGACTGGCTTCGAGATGCTGATATCCTTCATATCAACAATGAGGTGCCTTTTGCAAAAAATTGTCCTGCACCCTATAACTGGCAGGGACTTGTCTTCTGCAGTCAGGAACGGTACATCCGTTTACTGGAATCGATAGGAACCGATGTGGTTGAACTTTCGGGCGATCATTTTGCAGACTGGGGTCCGGAAGCCATGCTCTTTACCCTGGACCTGTACCGACAGAGGGGATGGAAAATTTACGGTGGCGGAGCCAACGAAGAAGAAGCCAGACGCCCTGCTCTTTTTGAACATCATGGGAATCGCATTGCCCTTATCGGGTGTAATTACAAGGAAAAAGGGTACGCCAGTGCCAGCCCCACCACACCGGGGGCGGTTCACTGCGATCCGGAATGGCTCATCCCATTAATCCGGGAAGTCAAATCGGATGGCTATTTACCTGTTGTGACTTTTCAGCATCAGGAATACTACGAGTATATTGCCCGCCCCAAACTGCAAGAGGATTTTCGCGCAGTTGCCGATGCCGGGGCTGTGATTGTCAGCGGGAGTCAGGCACACCAACCCCACGCCATGGAGTTTTATCAGGGGGCTTTTCTCCATTACGGACTGGGGAATTTGTTCTTTGATCAGGTCAATTCCATGGAGTCCACCCGCACTGCCATGATTGACCGCCACATCTTTTATGGTGGTCAACACATATCCACCGAAGTGCTCACCATCACCTTTGTGGATTATGCGCGGGCGCGTCCTTCCACGTTGCAGGAACGTCGCGATCTTCTACAAAAGGTCTTTGACGCCAGCGGTTGGAGTAAAATGGAAAATATTCCATAATCTCATCTGGAAAGGCAGGGTAATCTGATTTATGAGTATCAAACCCGATCACTGGATACGCAAAATGGCGCTGGAACACGGTATGATTGAGCCTTTCGTGGACCATCAGGTGCGCGACGGGGTAATTTCTTATGGGGTATCCTCTTACGGGTACGATATCCGCGTAGCCGATGAATTCAAAATTTTTACCAACGTTTACTCAGCCATTGTAGATCCGAAAAACTTTGACCGCGCCTCTATGGTAGATTTCAAGGGCGATGTATGTGTAATTCCACCCAATTCATTCGCGTTAGCCCGCACCATCGAATACTTCCGCATCCCCCGGAACGTTCTCACCATTTGTGTCGGTAAATCCACCTACGCCCGCTGTGGCATTATTGTAAACGTCACCCCCTTTGAACCAGAATGGGAAGGTTTCGTCACGCTGGAAATCAGCAATACAACCCCTCTGCCTGCCCGAATTTACGCGAATGAAGGAATTGCCCAGGTGCTGTTCTTCGAAGCCGATGAACCCTGTGAAATCTCCTATGCCGATAAAAAAGGCAAATACCAAAAACAGCAATCCATCATCCTGCCCAAAGTATGAACGCTTCACTGCTTGACTGGGCAAGACAAATTCAATCTATTGCACAGGCTGGTCTGACCTATGCTCAGAATCCTTTCGACCGCGAGCGGTATGAAAAACTGATGGAAATTGCCTCGCAACTGTTCGCCCTGCAGAGCCAAGACCCGCCAGAAAATTTTCAAGCCGTCCTGAGAGCCGAAGCCGGTTATCTCACCCCCAAAGTGGATGTGCGGGCAGGTGTTATTCAGGACGGGCGAATTTTACTGGTACGGGAGATGTTAGATGGCGGACGCTGGACGCTTCCCGGCGGATGGGTTGACCCCGGGGATACTCCATCTTCTGCCGTAGAACGTGAGGTGCGGGAAGAGACAGGCTATGAAGCCAGAGCAGTGAAACTGGTAGCCGTTTTTGACCGCGATCATCAAGGTCATCCACCTTATTTGTTCAGCATTTTCAAACTGTACTTCCTGTGCAAATTGACCGGTGGAACGCCCAGAGAAAGCATTGAAACAGGCGAATCGCGCTTTTTCAGTCGGGATGAAATTCCGGAACTTTCACTGGCACGGACATTGCCGCGCCACATTGAAATGCTTTTCCGACATGATGAACATCCTGACCTTCCGGCTGAATTTGATTAATGCTCCGGAGAGGACGAGATCAGTTCGCGCCGAATTTCAAAAATAACCAGTACCCCAACAAGGAACATGACAACCCCGCATGGCATTGCTACAACAGGGTGGGTTCCAAAAACTTCAATGAAACGCTGAAAAGGCGACAAATAAGCCGCCAGTGGGACAATCAGCACTGGCGAGGACAGCATCGCAACACTGGGCTTTTGCTCCAAACGATAAAGTAAATACAACAGGAACATGGCAAGCAAAAGCGTCAACCATGTTCCCAGCATGAATGTAAGATATGCCCACTTTACCAGTATGGTCAAACCTGACCGGGAGGAAAGCCATACCCATACCACAATACTGATCACAATGGGAACAAAAAGCATGCCCCAGGTAAGGGATTGAATGCGCGCCTGGCTGAACAGATGTCGAATCTGTTGCCGGAACGAGCGCAACACCCCCAAACTGCGCACCAGCAATGAAAGTCCCAGCAGTGCAATGAAAACCACCCCGTATGGTAGCACTCCCATCTCCATGTCCAGTTTATTGGATTATACTGGCAAATTGCCATTCATCCCCATGAGGATTAAAATCACCTTATGTCGTTGAAACGGGACAGGTTGGTGCGCTTCTGGCTTCATTTCTTCGGATGGTTGCCTTTTATCATCCTCATTCTTCAATGGCAAACAGATAACCTCACCGTCAACCCCATTCAGGCAGCAACGCGCTTTACCGGAGACTGGGCGCTTATTTTCCTGTTACTTTCCCTTGCCTGCACCCCCCTTTACATTCTCTTCAAATGGCGCATCCCCCTGAAATTTCGCCGCCCTCTGGGGTTATATGCTTTTCTTTATGCCAGCATTCACTTCCTGATTTATGTATGGATTGATTACGGCTGGGACTGGGAATATATCCTGCCCTCTCTCAGAGAAAAACCTTTTATCCTGGCGGGGGCTTCGGCACTGTTTATCCTTTTGTTACTGGCTTTGACCTCCTTTGACTTCTCACCACGCTGGTTGGGGAAAGCCTGGAAACTCCTGCACCGGCTGGTATATCTGGCAGGGGTTCTGGTAATTTTACACTTTGCCTGGGCAAGTAAGGGTGACCTGCTTCGACTGAGCGGGGAAATTCTGCGCCCTTTTATCGCCGCACTGGTTCTTGCGGTATTGCTGATCATCCGTATACCCCATTTCCGCCGGTGGATTCAAACTCTCCGTTCCAAAGAATGATATATAATCCAATGTGAAGCATCACTTTTCACTCTGGGCATCTCAGAGTCTCAACATCAATTTTTTCATTGAGGAGTCACTGTGATTTTTAAACCATTCCCACAGGATTTTCTTTGGGGAGTCTCAACTTCTGCGTACCAGATTGAAGGCGCGTGGAATGAGGATGGCAAAGGAGAAAGCATCTGGGATCGGTTCTGCCACAGCCCGTACCGCATTGCCAACGGAGATACAGGTGATATCGCCTGCGACCACTATCACCGTATGCCGGAAGACGTGGCTTTAATGAAAAATCTGGGGGTCAAAGGATATCGTTTCTCAATTGCCTGGACACGTATCTTCCCCGAAGGCAAAGGCAGGGTAAATCTCAAAGGGCTGGATTTTTACGATCGTCTGGTTGATGAACTGGGCAAAGCCGGGATCCGCGCCAATGTCACCCTGAACCACTGGGATTTACCCCAATCCCTCCAGGATTTAGGTGGCTGGGCAAACCGGGATATCACGGACTGGTTTGCGGAATATGCGCGGGTAGTGTTCGACCGGCTGGGAGACCGTGTTGCCATGTGGGCAACCCACAACGAACCGTTTGTCGTCGCCAGCGGTTATTTTAGCGGTTCCATGGCGCCTGGACTGGCAGACGCCTCACTGGGCTACCGCGTGGTACACCATTTGAATCTGGCACATGGAAAAGCCGTGCAGGTTTTTCGTCAGGGCGGTTACCCGGGAAAAATTGGAATCGTCCTGGATCTGGAAAATTACATTCCCGAAACCCAATCTGAAGCCGATCTTCTGGCAACCCGGCGCATACTCGATCAAAGTCATCATGTCTTTTTAGATCCCATCTTTAAGGGTCATTACCCTGCCGGGCTGATAGAATGGCTGGGAGCGTTGGCTCCCCAGCCTCAAGCAGGCGATATGCAGATCATCTCCACTCCCATCGATTTTCTGGGGGTGAATTATTATTTCACCTCAAAGATCCGCTATGAGACATGGGGTGGCCTGCTCAAAGCCGGCTCCCGCATGGTCAGCGCTCCCATGTGGAGCCAGACAGAGATGGGATGGGGGGTATATCCGGAAGGATTGACCGCCATCCTGCTAAAATTACGCGACCAGTACGGCAACCCGGAAGTATACATCACCGAAAATGGCGTCGCCGTGCCCGACGAACCCGATGAAAACGGGTTTGTGCAAGACCGCGAGCGGATTGCTTACCTCCGCAAGCATCTCATTGCGGCGCATGACGCCATTCAGCAGGGGGTAAACCTGCGCGGGTATTTCCTCTGGAGTTTGATGGATAACTTCGAGTGGGCACATGGATACCGTCCGCGCTTTGGCATCGTGCGGGTGGATTATTCAACCCAGAAACGGATCCCGAAACTGTCTGCTCACTGGTACAGTGAGGTCATTCACCGAAACGAAGTTTGGGAGTAAAAGGAGGACTTAATGGCGCCAGTACGGGTTGTCATGATTGGGTGTGGTGGAATGGCACGTTACCATCTCCGTCAAATGCTTCGTGAACCGCACACCACTCAGATTGTGGCTTTGTGCGAACCATCTACGGAACAATTCGCCGCTACCTCAAGGCTATTTGAAGAGGCAGGGCTACCTGTTCCACCCAATCAGCCTGACCTGAAAAAACTGCTGGAAACCTTTGAACTGGACACGGCTTTTATTATCACCCCGCATGCTTTCCATTTTGAGCAAACCAAAGCCTGTCTGGAAGCCGGGCTGGATGTGTTGCTGGAAAAGCCCATGGTGATGAACGCTCAGGAAGCCCAGGCGTTGATTGAGGTACGCAATCGTACTGGCAAACTGCTGGTGGTGGCGTTCCCCGGCAGTCTCTCCCCACAAATTCGGCAAGCCAGCGCATGGCTGCGATCGGGTCAACTGGGGAATCTGCTTTCTATCAGCGCAACGGTATGGCAAAACTGGGGACCCGCGACAGCAGGAACATGGCGACAGGAACCTTCACTGTCGGGTGGAGGGTTCCTGTTCGATACGGGTGCCCATATGTTGAACACCGTAGTAGACCTCGCGGGGGAGGAATTCAGCGAGGTGGCGGCTTTTCTGGAGAATCACGGCAGGCCAGTGGAAACCCTGGGAGTGATCATTGGCAAATTGAAATCGGGAGCGCTGGTCAGTTTGCATGCCTGTGGGGAAGCCATCCCTTCATGTGCCTCAAATATTTACGTCTTCAGCCAGAAAGCCATCCTGCGAACCGGCATCTGGGGAGAATTCCTTGAAATTCAGCGAGAAAAGGAAGAGCGTTTCCATAAAGTACGTGTACCCACATCGTCCGGGGTATGGGAACAATTTTTAGCCGTGCGGCAGGGAAATCTTCCCAATCCCTGTCCTCCTGAGGTGGGATTGAGAATGGCTCGCCTGTATGACGCCATCCGTGAATCCGCAGCCCGCAACGGGCAGGTAGTGTACTGTTAGGCTAGAAAGGAAACAGAAATGAAACAACCAATCCGAGTTACTGTATGGAATGAAGGAATCCACGAAAAGACCCACGAGGAAGTTAAACAGGTCTATCCAGATGGAATCCACGCCGTATTAGCCAACGCCTTTCAACAGGCAGGTTTTGCCATAAAGACCGCCACCCTTGACGATCCGGAGCACGGGCTGACCGAGGAAGTGCTCGCCCAGACAGATGTGTTGACATGGTGGGGACATATGGCGCACCACGCCGTTCAAGATGCCATCGTAGAACGCGTGGTTAAGAGAGTTCTGGAAGGAATGGGACTGATTGTGCTCCATTCCGGTCACATGTCCAAGCCCTTCCTGCGTCTGATGGGCACTACGGGAGCCCTCAAATGGCGTGAAGCAGGAGAAAAAGAGCGGCTGTGGGTTGTCCAGCCTGCCCACCCCATTGCCGCTGGATTGCCCGAATGCATTGAGATTCCCCACGAAGAGATGTATGGCGAACATTTCGACATCCCCGCCCCGGATGAACTGGTTTTTATTTCCTGGTTTAAAGGCGGGGAAGTATTTCGATCCGGATGTTGCTGGACACGGGGTGCAGGGAAAATATTCTACTTCCGCCCCGGACATGAAACCTACCCAACTTATTATCAGAAGGAAGTCCAGCAGGTGCTCATCAACGCGGTGAAGTGGGCAGCGCCCGGCGCCCTCCCAGCCATTACCTACTGGCACAAACCCGATCCGTTGGAAGAATTGTGATTTTCTCTTCAGGAGGACTGTATGCCAAGACCTGTAACTCTTTTCACCGGTCAATGGGCAGATTTGCCCTTCGAGACCCTTTGTGCAAAAGCCAAATCCTTTGGCTATGACGGCATTGAAATTGCCTGCTGGGGCGATCATTTTGATGTGGAACGCGCCCTGAGTGAGGACGGCTACATTCAATCGCGGTGGGATATCCTGGAGAAATACGGGCTGAAGTGCTTTGCCATCAGCAACCATCTGGTCGGGCAGGCGGTCTGCGACCGCATTGACGAACGGCATAAGAGCATTCTCCCACCGCGGGTATGGGGTGATGGAAAAGAGGATGGTGTGCGCCAGCGAGCAGCCGAGGAGATGAAAATGACCGCTCGCGCGGCGGCAAAGATGGGCGTCAGCGTTGTTCCGGGGTTCACCGGTTCACCCATCTGGCAGTATATCTATTCCTTTCCACCCAATCCGCCTGACTTGATTGACAAAGGGTATGCTTTCTTTGCGGAAATGTGGAACCCGATTCTGGACGTGTTCGACGAGGTCGGGGTGCGTTTTGCTCTGGAGGCGCATCCTACAGAAATCGCCTTTGACATTGCTTCAGCAGAAAGAGCGGTTCAAGCCGTAGGCGGGCGTAAAGCCTTCGGCTTCAACTTCGACCCCAGCCATTTTGGCTATCAAGGGGTGGATTATGTTGCATTCATCCTGCGCTTTGGGGAACGCATTTACCACGTACATATGAAAGACGTGTACTGGTCGGATAAGCCTACGGAAGCCGGGGTATTCGGAGGTCATCTCAACTTTGGCGACCGCCGCCGCTTCTGGGACTTCCGTTCTCTGGGGCGGGGGAAAATTAATTTCGAGGAGATCATCCGCGCGTTGAATGCAATTCAATATCAGGGACCGTTGTCGGTAGAGTGGGAAGACAGCGGCATGGACCGTGAATTTGGCGCAACCGAAGCCTGTGCCTTTGTACGGAAACTGGACTTTGCTCCCTCTCAAGTTGCATTTGATGCCGCATTTGAGCGCAAATAAACTCTTCTCACCTGCCCCCTTTTGTTCAGGAGGTTGTTATGTCCGATGAAGTTGGTTTCATTACCATGGCGGGAGAGCGCGCTACGGGCGAAGCCCCCGAAATTGGAATCGGGATGTTGGGGTACGCCTTCATGGGCAAAGCCCACACCAACGCCTTCAAGAAAATTCCCTATATGGTATATCCACCACCAGCCATTCCCAGACTGGTAGCAATTTGCGGGCGAAATGAAGAAGCCGTGCGTGAAGCCGCAAAGCGATACGGGTATCAGCGCTACACCACAGACTGGAAAGATTTGATCCGTGACGAGAACATTCAACTGTTTGACAATGGCGGCCCAAATGACGCTCATGCTGAACCCAGTATAGCAGCGGCGCAAGCCGGGAAACACATCCTTTGCGAAAAGCCACTGGCGCGGAACGCAAAAGAAGCCGCCCAAATGCTGGAAGCCGTTGAAAAGGCTGGCGTGGTGCACATGGTGGCGCACAACTACCGGTTTGTACCGGCAATCCGGCTGGCGTACGATCTCATCCGCTCCGGGCAGTTAGGGGAAATTTATCACTTCCGCGCTGTGTACCTGCAAGAGTGGATTATGGATCCCAATTTCCCCTTCGTCTGGCGGTTGGACAGGAACATCTCCGGGTCTGGCGCACTGGGAGATTTAGGCTCTCATATCATTGACCTGGCTCGTTTCCTGGTAGGAGAACCGCGCAAAGTTTCTGCACTGGCAAAGACGTTTATCAAGCAGCGCCCCATCCCCGGCGGTGGTACGGGAGAAGTGACCGTGGATGATGCTTTCGTTGCCACAGTAGAATTTGAAAATGGCGCCATCGGGACGCTGGAAGCCTCACGTTTTTGCGCAGGACGAAAAAATCATCAGGTCATTGAGATCAACGGCTCCAGGGGAACGCTGGTGTTCAACCTGGAACGTTTCAATGAACTGGAAGTATTCTGGAAAGATGAACAACCTCGCGAAACCCAGGGCTTCCACAATGTTCTGGTAAGCGAAAGTTATCACCCCTTCTGGAAACACTGGTGGCCACAGGGACACATCATTGGATGGGAACATACCTTTGTACACGAAATTGCCCATCTACTGGATTGCATCGTCCATCACAAATCCGTGGCTCCATTTGGGGCTACATTTGAAGATGGCTATAAAAACGCAGTGATCTGCGACGCCATTCTGGATTCGGCAGAACAGGAAAGAACCATTACCATCCGTTACTAAAAAATGAAAGCCGGAACGGAGATTGCATGGATTCCGTTCCGGCTTTTTCTTCATTGGAGGAGATTTTCTACACCCTCTAGCGCTGGAACAAGTTAACTTGCCGTTTCGAAAAAATTGGAGAAAATTAAACCATCTCCCCTCTTTGAGAACGGAGTTTCAACACCCGAGGGAAAATCTTCCCTCTTTGGATATTATTTGTTAAGCAAAGGGATGACCACAAGGATGATGAGAAAAATCACCATTGTTGATGTAGCCAGAGAGGCAGGGGTATCCATCTCTACGGTAAGCCGGGTGATCAACCAGAACACACCCGTTGCGGCAGAAACAGCCCAACGGGTGTGGGAAGTCATTGAACGTCTGCAATTCAATCCCAATGCCGCCGCCAGAAAACTGGCGAGCAAACGTACCAACACCATCGGACTCATCGTCCCCATGATTGGAGGTACCTTTTTTCCGCTGATGTTTTCAGGCATCGAGCGTGGTGTCTATGAAGGAGGTTTTGAACTGCTGGTGTACGTGTCTCCCTGTCATCCGGTTCCCAACCGACCACTGACCCCGCCCATCGGACCGCAAAACACGGATGGTTTGATCGTTTTCACAGAAGGGATGTCTGACGAAGACCTGAGCGCTCTGCACGCCAAAGGCTTTCCCCTGGTGCTTTTGCATCGTTCCTCACCCAGAGAATGCGAGATTCCTTACGTAACCGTTGAAAACCGTCTGGGCACAGAACAACTCATCGATCACCTCATTGAAGTTCACGGCTACACGCAAATAGGTTTCCTGAGGGGTCCCGCAGGCAATGAGGATTCATACGAGCGCGAACAGGGTTTTCGGGCATCTCTGCAGAAACATGGAATCGAACCTGATGAAACGTTCTTTGGGGTAGGCAACTTCCACCCTGAGACGGCTGCCGAGGCAGTTCGGCTCATCCTCTCCAGTGGGAAACGCCCTCAAGCCATCTTTACCGGCGATGATGCCTCCGCCGCAGCGGTCATGAAAACCCTGATCGAAATGGGCATATCGATTCCGGATGACATTGCCATTGTCGGCTTTGATGATGATTTTCTGGCACCTTATTTGCCAGTGCCCTTGACTACTGTCCATTCTCCCATTGAGGAAGCGGGATACAGGGCAGCGCGTCTCCTGATCCAGCAAATTCGTGGAGAAAAGGTGGAATCGCTGGTACTCCCGACCCATCTGGTGATCCGGCGTTCCTGTGGATGTATTGCGTCACATTCCACCTGACCATCTGGTAGAAAGGAAATAAACATGAAAATTGCTGTAATTGGTGGGGGATCTACGTACACCCCTGAATTGATTAAAGGTTTCCTGGAAGTGCAGGATTCACTCCAGCTGGATGAACTGATGCTCATGGATATCCAGCCCCAGCGGTTGGAAATTGTCGGGGATTTTTGTCAGCGTATCGCGGAACATCAGGGGGCACGGTTCCGTGTTACCCTGACCGACAGTCGCCGCGAAGCCATTCAGGGTTCAGCGTATGTCCTGACACAATTCCGGGTAGGATTCATTCCCGCCCGGAGGGAGGATGAATATCTGGGCAAACGGTATGGATTGATTGGACAGGAAACCACCGGCATTGGAGGAATGGCAAAAGCCCTGCGCACCATACCCGTTCTGCTGGATATTGCTCGGGAAATGCAGAAAATTGCCCCGAAGGCAATGCTGGTTAACTTTACCAATCCCTCCGGACTGGTGATGGAAGCACTGACCCGGTACGCGCCAGACATTCTCAGTGTGGGGCTGTGCAATTCCCCTATTACCACGAAAATGAACCTGCTTGCCCGCTGGAACGCCCTCACCGGCGAGAATGTCACTCCAGAAGAAGTCGTGCTGGACTCATTGGGATTAAACCATCTGACCTGGTACCGGGGGGTGAACATCCGCGGCGAGGACCGCTGGGCGGAAATATTACGGCTTTACCTTGAAGAACTGCGTCAATCTGAACACCCGGAGTGGCCGCCCCAACTCATCGAAGCATTGGGCATGCTTCCAAACTATTATCTCCAGTATTACTACAATACTCGAACCATGCTTGCGGCGCAGGAAAAATGGCCGCCATCGCGTGCAGAACAGGTGATGAAAATTGAAGCAAAATTGCTTGAGGAATATGCAAACCCCAAACTGGTCAGCGTGCCCGAAGACTTGATGCAACGAGGCGGAGCCTACTACTCCACCCTCGCTACCCGCGTTATCCATGCACATGCCTGTTCTACCGGAATGATTGAAACCGTCAATGTGCGCCAAAACGGCGCAGTTAGAGAATATCCGGCGGATTGGGTCATGGAATTACCCTGCCGCATTGACTCCAGCGGCATTCATCCTCTTCCGGCTCGTCCCTTACCGGAAGCCTGTTACGGTTTGCTTGCACCGGTCAAAATGTACGAACTGCTCACGGTAGAAGCCGCCGTGCATGGAGATCGCAAGGCATTGTACGAGGCTTTACTGGTACACCCGCTTGGTCCAGATGTTTCCATGATGGATACGGTCATAGATGACCTGTTACGCACCAACCGGGCTTACCTGCCGCAGTTCTTCTAAAAGGGGAATACCATGCCTGTTTACCTTGGTATTGACGTGGGTGGAACCAAAACGCATGCCCTTTTAGCAGATGAAAACGGCAATGCCCTGGGATTCGGATGCGCAGGTGCGGGCAATCACGAAAGTGTGGGGTATGATGGACTCATCCGGGCAATGGAGGAAGCCCTCCAGGGTGCGCTGGAGCAAAGTGGAAAACGCAAAGAAGATATTTGCGGCGCTGGTTTTGGCATTGCCGGTTATGATTTTCCCTCTGAACGTCGCCCCACCCTGGAAAGCATCGCCGCGCTTGGACTTTCCTGCCCTGTGGAAGCCGTCAATGATGTCGTCATTGGATTGATCGCCGGCACCCGCGAGGGCTGGGGGGTTGTGGTGGATGCAGGCACAGGCAATAATGTCCGCGCCCGCACCCGCGATGGACGGGAAGGATGGGTGACCGGGTGTGGAGGATTGTTTGGAGAATACGGCGGGGCAGTGGATATTGTTTATCGCGCCGTCCAGGCGGTATCTCATCACTGGTCCACCCGCGGGCCTACCACGAAACTCTCCGAAGCCTTCATGAATGCCTTTAGTGCGCCCGATTTAACTACCCTGATCGAGGGAATTGCCTTGGGGACTTATGCTCTCTCGGCCGAACTGGCACGGCTGGTTTTCGAAGTTGCCTATCAGGGGGATGAAGTTGCACGGGAAGTCATCCGGTGGGTAGCGCAGGAACTGGGTGAGACCACCAAAGCCGTCATTCGACAGGTCAACCTGCAAGATCAAGCCTTTGAAGTCGTGCTGATTGGCAGTGTATTCAAAGGCGGGGCGCTCTTTACCGAACCTCTCATTCAAACCATTCGAACGTTCGCCCCTCTGGCAACGTTTCACCCTTTACAAACGCCTCCTGTTGCAGGGGCAGTCCTCTTAGGCATGGAACAAAGCGGAATCATCGCCTCTCAGAAAGTGAGAACCCGGTTAATGGAATCAACTTCCACGCTGATGAAAGTATCAATGGAGCCAGAAATCTTCTCTGGTAATTGACGGCTCACCCCTTTCACAGTATAAAGTCATTGTGTGAATTATGCGAATAAAGAGGAGAGAGCATGAATCGAAAAACCATCCTGATCATCGTGGGAGTGCTGGCGGTGGTATGTCTGTGTATTGTGGGAGTGGGGTTGTTTGCCCTCAACCGCGCAGGGAACTGGATCAGGCAATCCACCTCAACCGATCCCGTACAAATTGCTCAGACAGCCAGTGAAATTGCCGACTACACCCTGCCTCAAGGATACAAAGAAGCGGTTGCCTTGAGCATCTTCAATACCACCATGGTAGGATTTACCCGTGAAGACAGCACCATGACCATTTTCATGCTCCAGATGCCTGTCAACTCCGGGCTTTCTTCTGAACAAATGAAAGAACAAATACAAAGAGCCATTGAAGCCCAAACGGGAAGAAGTTACGATTTGAAATACGTCGGCTCTCAAAATGTCACAATTCGCGGTCAAGGCACTGAAATGTTCATCTATGAAGGGACATCCGATCAGGGTGAACTCGTTCGTCAGATGATGGGAATCTTTGAAGGGAAAAACGGAACTGCCTGGCTGATGGTGATGGGAAACTCCGACACCTGGGATCAGGTGGGAGTTGATGCTTTTATCCGATCTCTACGTTAAAGGAAGGAAGTATGGAAAAATTCATCATTGATGGCGGAATCCCTCTCCATGGCGAGGTCACTCCTGGTGGGAATAAAAATGCCGCTCTTCCCCTGCTTGCCGCCTGTTTGCTCACCACAGAACCCGTTATCCTCCACAATGTCCCTTCGATTCTTGATGTCATTCACATGAGGCGGCTTCTGCAAAGTCTGGGAGTAGAATTTACCGAACTGGACTCACATACCTGGAAAATTCAAGCCAGTGAAGTCCGTCCGGCAGATCTGGATCCCGATTTATGCCGGAAGATTCGCGCCTCCATTCTGCTGGCTGGACCCATGACTGCCCGCACCGGTGAACTGCATCTCCCCCCACCTGGAGGGGATGTCATCGGACGCCGAAGAGTGGATACTCACATGCTGGCACTGACCCGTCTGGGAGCAGAAGTGAATTATGACCGCACCTTCCATTTCCGTGCCATGAATGGATTAAGAGGTGCAGATATCCTTCTGGATCAAGCCAGCGTTACCGGAACGGAGAACGCCATCATGGCAGCAGTGCTGGCAAAAGGACACACCATTATACGCAACGCGGCATCTGAACCGCACGTTCAGGAACTGTGTCATTTCCTGAACAAACTGGGCGCAAAAATTGAGAACATCGGCTCGAACACGCTGCACATTGAGGGAGTTTCTTCCCTGAGCGGCGGAGAGTTCACCATCGGTCCCGATTATCTGGAAGTGGTCAGTTTCATTGGCGCCGCGGCAGTGACACATGGTTCTATTCGCATTCGCAACGCCGGTCCCGAATATCTGGACATGATCCGCTACGTGATGGGACGCATGGGGGTGGAATGGGAAGTCGAAGGACAGGACATCATTGTCCCCGCCGAACAACGCCTGGAAGTAGAGCCCGATCTGGGTGGAGCCATTCCTGAAATCAGCGTGATGCCCTGGCCTGCCTTCCCGACCGACCTGATGAGCATTGCCATCGTCGTTGCCACACAGGCACGCGGTTCCATCCTGTTCCATGACTGGATGTACCCCAGTCGGATGTTCTTCACCGATAAACTGGTGGGGATGGGCGCGCAAATTGTGTTATGCGATCCTCATCGGTGTATCGTTCAGGGTCCCAGTCAGTTGTACGGTGAAAAAATGGAAAGCCCCGATATCCGCGCTGGCATGGCACTGCTGTTAGCGGCGCTCTCTGCTCAAGGGCGGTCCGTGATTCGTAACGTAGGACAGATTGATCGGGGATATGAGAAGGTGGATGTGAAACTCAAATCGCTGGGCGCTTCCATCGAACGGCAAAGCGAGAACTAAAATCCAGACCATTAAGATGTGCGAAGCCCCTCTACACCGGAGGGGCTTCTTGTTCAGACTAATCGCTGACCCGCGTCCACAATTTAAAGTCTTTCAATATAGATCCCCCGATAAATTCTCTGAGAATTGAATTATCCGGTACGCTCAATTCATCAATGGGAAGGAACCAGTCCAGGAAGGCAAGCAAGCGCTTGGCTTCAATGTGTTCGGGGGTGCCAAACGGCACCTGCCGTAGCAAGGGTTCTACCCGCGGCTTCAGGGCCGCCAGTTCATAAACCAGAGCTGTGTTGAACATCACATCTGCATTTTCCTGATAGGGGAAAATATGTCTTTTTTCTCCGCGTCGCACCGACTCCCAGCGTCCAATGGTCTCCTGGGCTGTGTACCCTCGTTCGCGGTCATCCCGAACAATGCGCCGGAGCAAACGGGTATCGGTGGTGGAAATTCGGTTGTACCGATCCAGGTTCAACTGCGTGAGGCAGGATACATAAACCCGGAAGGTTTGCCGGGATGGAATCTCTGGCAACAAACGCGGGTTCAACCCATGAATGCCTTCCAGGATAATCATCTGGTCCTTGCGCAGTTTCACCACTTCACCCGGATAACTGCGCCCCTCACGGAAATCAAATTTCGGGAGTTGTACCTCTTCCCCGGCGATTAAACGCTTCAAATCCTGATTTAATCGGGCAGTATCCAGTGCCTCCAGGCACTCAAAATCGAAATTCCCGTGTTCATCCCGGGGCGTATGTTCCCGATCGAGGAAGTAATTATCCATTTCAATGGGTAAAGGCTCGATGCCTTGAGAAATCATCTGCACGGCAATCCGTTTGGCAGTGGTGGTTTTCCCCGAAGAAGAGGGACCTGCCAGCAGGACAATCCGAACCTGATCCCGGCGATTGAGAATCTGCTCGGCAATTTCAGCTACCTGGTGTTCATGGAGTGCCTCAGAGACGAGAATGACGTCCTGAATGCGCCCATTCTTAATCACTTCATTCAAGGCGCCCACATGATCCACCCCTAATCGCTCCAGCCAGGAACCGTACTGGCGAAAACTCTGTAGAAGTTTGGAGTGTTCCGGCATGGGAAGCAGTACATCCGGCGAATGTCTTCGAGGGAACTGTAGCACAAAACCACCCGGTTGGGGTTTCAAATCAAACCACTGTAAATACCCTGTGGAGGGCACCATGTAACCATGATGATAATCTTTATGAGCACCCAAAGCATACAAAACGAGTTGATCTTTGGGACGATATTTCAACAACCGGACTTTGTCCGATTTATTCTGGCGTTCAAACAGTTCAATGGCTTCCTGCTTGGAAACAATGGAACGCTCAAATCTCAAATCTTGCCTGACCAGTTCTTTCATGCGTTGTTTCAAGCGTTTCAATTCCTCTGTAGTTAATGGTTCTCGACCGCGAACCTGACAGAAATACCCTCCTGAAACCACAGAATGATCTACCGTGAGGTGAACGTTGGGGAATTGCTCTTCAAAGGCGGTTTCCAGTAAAAAAACCAGCGAACGCCGATAAATCCTTGCTCCGTCGGTATCCTTGAGGGTAACGGGAATGACATCGGACTCCCGCCAGATTTTGTAGGACAGTTCCCGCAACTCCCGGTTCACAATAGCGCCTACAATGAGAGGATCCCGCCAGTTTTCCAGTTTCTGCATGAAGGCTTCCAGTTCCGTGCCTCTCTTCCCTGCAAGCACACGTCCATCAGGCAAGTGAACGAACACTTCATCGGAAGGATCTACAAAGCGAACATCCATGCTCTTCTCTGTCATAACACAACTCCCCTCTTTAAGACATTGAAATGGACACTTATTATACTCCGCACTGAAAGACAACAGCCCGACGGAGGCTAACCCCATCGGGCTGTTTTACTGCCCTCGAAAGGTCAGCGCTTCATCAGCAATTGCACCTGCGGGAAATCGTCCGCCGTGAGTTCATCTATGCGCGCTTTACTGGGAGGATACTGAGAAAGCATCTCTTCCTGAGTGGGCGAGACATCGGGAGGCCAGATCAAGTCAATAATGCGTGTGTGATTGGTATCATCCGGAGCGCCTCCAAAGCGCCACTCCGCAGAACTGGACTGCACATCTCGCACGCGCCACACCCCTGTGCTGGGATAACCTTCCTGGCTGAGAACTGCCGCAACATAACCCCAGGTTGCCGGGTCGCCCTCACCAAAAATCTGGCGTGGAACTCGCAGGGTCACGGTCTGGGCTACCGGGTCCACGATGATCTTGTAACTCGAATCGGGTACCGGCTTTGGTTCCAGTGTTTGCGGATCAGGAGCAAAGATGCCGGGCGTCCAGCCCTCTGCCCATACCACATACTCCCAGCCATTCCCGCTTGCTAGGGCAGCATTGCGTCCCGGGAGCATTAAGCGCGCACCGGTACCCTTGCCGGGGTCTTTATCAATGTAAACATCCAGCGTTTGCAGAGAGAGATTCAACCCCGAACCCCACGGATTGGGAATTGCCCCGTAGAAAGCGAACTTAAAGATGACATTCTTCTCATCCGCCGAGACGCTGAAGGATTTCAAGTCAAATACCTGAGGCAAAAACACGCCATTGGTAGGATAGGTGTACGTACCGGGCCCGTGATCGTCCTTCTCCGGGTCTGATACCTCAAACAATACCTCTGCGGATGAAATCTCCGGGAGGATAAGTTGTGCAGGGCCACTCTGCGGTAAACGTTGACCGGCAGGCATTGCCACCACGGCTACGCGAAGTTCATCTCCTGCTTCCAACTCCCCTAACTTAGACAGAGGGATGGAAAATTCCACCACCTGCCCACTCGCGGCGGTTCCCGTTTCTTCTTCGTAATCCCAGCGGTTGGTGCCGGCTTTGTAGGATTTGAGCGCCTTTCCGCCTTCCCACTCCATCAGGCGGTTTGCCAGCACAGGCAAAAGCACCTTTTCTTCATCTCCAGATACACGGGTGAAAGCATACGACCCTTTCAGACGAGGAGAGGAGAGATACACCCCAATACGCTCGACCGGTTGCGCCGAGGGCACCAGATTCACTTTGACATACAGATTTTGTTTATCCAATGCCAGTGCAAACCCCTGCACGGGAGATTGTCCTTCTGCAGGGAAAAGTGCTGCTTTTGCCCATTCATCTGAAGTTTCTCTGCCATCTACCGTGGGGCTGGAGAGCCCTACCAGCGGTGTGGCGGCAGGGACAGGGTTGGGCTGAATAATTGGAACCTGTACAAACTCTGGAATTTCCTTGCCAATGGCTTTATACACTTCCGCAAGAAGCGCACGATAGCCCACATCAAAGTAATCGTCATTTCCAGAATTCTGGTCAGCGCCGTACCACCAGAACCAGTCAGAGCCTTCAGCAAGGTACATGAAGTCCTTTGCAGTAGCCAGTTGCTCATCGGTTAATTTGCCACTGCGAATGGCGCCATCCAACGCCTGGCGGGTACGGAGCAGATAATTCCAAGCCTCACGCTCTTCGGGTTCTCCAATCCAGGTGTCAAAGTTGGGGCTGAACCAGGCTGAGGGAAACAACCTGTCCAGTTTCTTTTGCTCGGGATATTTTTCTAAAAATTCTGAAGGTGTAATGGTCTGGATGGTTTTGCTTTCAGACAGATTGCGATAGAGCGCATTCAGGAAGGCTTTTCCATCGCGATCATAGTATTCCCAGGCGTTTTCGCCATCCAGAATCACACTCACGAGGTGTGGACCTTTTGCCCCTTCTTTCTGCAGTCGAGCGCGGATGTTCTCCAACCGGTTCATGAAGTCTTTTGCTGCGGCTTCACCATCCATACCTGAATAGGTGAAGCCAATCTTATCGGAGATCACCAGATCACGGAAAATGATTGCCACCGGACCGCCCTCAACCGGACCACCGGTTTTTCCCTGCACAATATAGGGACGATAAAGGACATCGGCTTGCTGAACTGTCTCGGTCGCATCGCGGGTAAAGGATTCCATGTCCAGTGACTTTGCCAGTACATACTCACCCGTTGCCATCCACTGGAAACCGGCATTGGCAACAAAGGGAACGATTTCCTGAGCCACTGCGCCTTCTCCGGGCCACATCCCGCGTGGTGGTTTGCCAAAGGTCTGGGTATAAATTTCAACCGCCTTCTCCAAATGTGCCTGAACATCCTGTGGATAGAAGAACCGTCCTTCGGGCAATTCTGCCGAGGAATTCCCTGCCAGCGCAAGGTTGGTATCGTAAATTAAGGGCAGAATAGGATGCGCATAAGGGGTGGTAATCACCTCAATTTGACCGGCATCCTGCAGTTCCCTGTGAACCGGCAACACCTGTGCCATGATGCGCTTAATCTCGGAAAAGAGCACCTGCTTATCTTCTTCGGTAAAGTTATGATCTTTCTCCACCAGCGTCTTCAGGGGTTCTTTTGCCAGTTCATCCGGGTCTATCCAGGCAAGGTTAAACCAGATTTGCAAATCACGAAAATCCTGCTCGGTAAATATCTCCAGGGCTCTGGCGATGGCGGCATCATCGGTGCCAGCCCGCTTGTCCAGCAAGGCTTTGTAACCGGGATATACCTTGATGATACGATCCCAGTTCGCATCGAAAAAGCGACGCAGGATAAAGTCTTTTTCTGCGGTTGTCAGTTCTGCGGCTGGTTTTTCAGCCAGTACCCAGTAACGGTCTTTAGCGCCATTTTGCACAAAATCATTCAACTGGCGAATCAAAACCGGGGTCAGGTTAAACGTGACCTTGACCGAGGGATAGTCCTTGAGCATTGCCGCCATATCGTAATAATCTTTGGTGGCATGCACTCGCACCCAGGGACGGGTGTAAATACCTTCTTCGTCTTTATAGTACAAAGGCTGGTGTTGATGCCAGATGATTGCCAGATAGAGAGGCTCTTCTTCTGGTTCTTGTGGTGTTGGCTGAGAAACAGTTTCCACAGGCGTTGGCACAGGCGCTTCGGTTGCCGTTGGCGCGGGGGTTGGAGTCGCCTGGCAGGCGGTAAGGATAAAACTGAAAATGATAAAAATAGAAAGGAAGCGAGCCAGCAATTTCATTTTCTCTCCTTATGATTTATCAGCAATCTGATGAAGAACAATCGAGAGGGCTTGAACAACTGCTCCAATGGCGCACGAGTGAGGTCCAAGTAAAGCGGCTGTAATTCGGACATTTTTAGACGCCACTGAAAGACTGCGCCGTTGAACCGTCAAACGCACTGGCTCCAGGAGCAAATCACCAATCTGCCCGACACTGCCCCCCACAATGACCATGCTGGGGTTAAACAGGTTAATCACATTGGCAATGGCTGTCCCCAGGTGCATACCGGCTTCAGCGGTGATGCGCTGGGCAAGATGATCGCCATGACGGGCAGCGTTCATCACATCACCTACCCCCAACTTATCCTGATGGACCAGATCGGCAAGGATGGTACGCTGTCCCAGTCGTACCGATTCCTTCACCTTGCGAATGATGGCATTTCCTCCGGCTATTGCTTCCAGACAACCTCGATTCCCGCAGGTACAAATGGGTCCATTCTCATCAATGGTAATATGTCCAATTTCACCGGCACATCCGGTTGCCCCGCGGTAGATTTGTCCATCCAGCAACAAACCGGCACCAATACCTGTACCCACTTTGATATAGCACAGGTAGCGCTCCCCGCGTCCCGCACCGTATGCCCATTCCCCCACAGCGCCTAATTCGGCATCGTTATTGAGAGAAACCGGTTTGCCCCATAATTCCTGAAGATGATCCCGAATAGGATACCGATCCCAGCCAGGCATGATGGGAGGACCGCTGACCATTCCTTCTTTTGCCACTATGGGACCAGGTACGCCCACCCCAAAAGCAGAAATATCTTTGATCGTCATATGGGCTTCGGCAAGCAACCGGTCAACAAGACGCGCCACCTTATCCAGACAGACTACCGGTCCTTCGTTGATATCCAGAGGGGCTTCCATTTCGTGAATCTGTCGGCCGGAAAAGTCAGCCAGAATCAGCATGACGTGCGAGGCCCCCATATCCACGCCTACCACATGTCCCAGCATGGGGTTGATTTCCAGAACAATGGGCTTTCTGCCGCTGGGGTAGGTACCTTCCGACTCTCGAACCAGCCCGACATCCAGCAAATCGTTGATGATGGCACTGACCGCTGCACGGGTCAAGCCCATCCGGCGCGCCAGTTCTACCCGCGAAATGCCGCCTGAACTGAAGCGAATCAGGTCAATGATGGCATGCTTATTCAAGTTTTTCAGGTTTTGGGTGGGGACGGACCAGAATGTTGTACTCACACGCACATCTCCAGAGGGACATGTATAAATTATAACGCAAAGATTTTTTTTGAAAACTTAATTAACATAATCAAATGCGAAATGATCGTATCCTTTACCTGATGGGAATGTACACTTTTGTATCGGCAAGAGTTTCAAACTCTTTATAATTCCGCTCAATCATTGCCAGCATGACCGGCGTCCAGCGCTCTTTATAGACATCAAAAAAAGGGAAGTAGTGAATCAGTATCAAATCAAACTCTTTATTGCGAATGCTTTCTGCCAGAGGGGTTTCATCCCAGATGCCAGCATTCGCCAGTTGAGTCATTTCAAAGGGCTGAAGGTAAAGGTAACGCCCGTTCAGTGTGATCATGCCCATATACTCATCAGCAAGTACGGGACCGTCTACCGCCGAAACCAGCGCCTCTAGCCGGCGCAGTTCGTTGATGCGTTTCATCCTTCCCCCAAGATCAGCACCAAATTCGTTAAAGGAAGCACGCATCATATCACTTCCCTGTACCGTCAAAACCAAAAGAAGTACAACCTGTAACCATGCCAGACGCGGCTGTTGCCTGAGTTTTGCCAGCATCACCCCTCCACATAGCGCCAGAGCGGCACATAACTCCAGAAAGTAATTTACATTCGAGCCAATCTTTCCAATTGTGAGAGAAGATAGAAAGGCTCCAACCAGAAAAGGCGCTGTAAGGCGCCACGAAGAGGAATGCAGCGGATGCTGGAGCAGAGAAAATCCAGCCAGAACCAGCAAGTACTTCAATACCATCCAGAGATGTTGAAAATTCCAGCGCAACCGATCCAGACCAAAATCATTAACATTGGCGGTAACGATGTTGAAGAAAAAGCCGCCCTGTGTCATGATATTTAACAATCCTGCCAGAGCAAGGGAAATTCCGCCAACAACCAGAGCCAGACGAAAGGCTTTGCCTTTATCTTCAAACAGAAACCAGACAAACGCCGCAAACGGAGCCGCCAATGCGTAAGACTGACGGGTAAAGATTGCCGCAATCAGACATAACGCCCCACCCCAGAAGGCACGCGGAGATAACGGCTTCCGGGTTAGCAATTCCAGCCCGCTCACACAGAATGCCAGTGCCAGTAAATCAATCCGTAACAGGGCAGACCAGTGGCTGACGAACGGGTTCGCAATGAACAACAGCCCACCTGCCAGGGCCGCCGCGCGATCTCCACTCAAGCGAAACACCAGGCGGTAAATCATCCATGCCGTCCACCATGCGCACAGAGTAGAAATCAAACGCCCCGCCCAGAAATTGGGACCAAACAGGCTTACCCACGGTACCAGAGAGAGGATATACAGTGGTGGATAATTTGAAATGGTGAAGGGCGGCGTATCCAGGTTGTTGCGGTAGATGGGGATACCCCTGGAGAGGCGCATGGCTTGATCTACCAGAGGGGCTTCACCATAATCCAGCGGGTAGCGATGCTGGATTGCCAGCACCTGGATCAAAAGCGTCACCAGCGCCCCGAAAACCATCATCCCCATCATCAAACGAGAGGCAAGAGGCACAAAGGCTTTACGAAAAAAACCATCCACCTTGAAATATACCTCTTTCAACGGATGGAAGGCTTGCAAAAAGGTTTCCCATCGCTGAAGATTCATACCTCCTCCGGAAACCACTCAGGAGCCATGGCAATCATTTCCCGATGGATTCTCAGGTTTTTCAAGAAGGTGCGCCGATACAAGCTATCTTCCGGGATGAGTTCCCATTTCCGGCGCAACTCCTGGAGGGATTGGACGAGCATTTGTTGTCCTTCTTCCATACGCCCATTAGCCATCAATGCCTGGGCGTACCGAAACAGAATTTCTTCCGAATACACTTCAATAATCTGGACAAATCCATATTCCTGATAAATCTGATATGCTTCCTGCGCAAACTCCAGCGCCCTTGTACGGTAAGTTTGCGCTTTTTGTTTGGGTTTGCGAGTCATCTCAGCCAGACGTAGACAGGCATACGCCGCTTTACAGCAAGCCGCCATCCAGTACTGACGGGAAAGAAATCCCTTCCCGTACAGCCCACGAATTTCCTCAACCAGTTCAAGCACCTTCTCAAAATCTTCCTGTTTCCCGCTGACTTCCAGAAGATGAATGAACACCAGCAGGTATCCTGCCCGTCCCAACAGGTAAAGAGCGCTCTGACTCAGCGGCTCGGCTTTCTTCAAGTAATGGCGCGCCCGGGTTAGATTGCCCAACTGAGCATGTAATTGAGCCAGGCGAAGCAATGGATAAAGTTTCTGGCTGTATTTTTCCGCGCGAATATAGGCTTCTTCGGATTTTTTCAAAGCCGGTTCCAGATCGCCCAGATATAATCCCTGCACCTGTCCATAGAACATCAAAACCATACCCTCTTCAAGGCGATCGCCAATCTCTCGGGCAATTTCAAGGCGCTTCTGGACATATTCTTCCAGCATGCGCACATAATCCCCCTGACGTTCCAGTTCTCCACACAGAGCGCTGTACAGGCGCGAAAGAATTTTCCGATTCTGAACCCGATCCTTCAGCGCCATTGCCTGCTGGAGATATCGGCGCGATTCAACGACATTTTCCATGCCATACGCATTGGAAATATCAATCAACAATGAAACTTCAGTTTCCACATCGCCCAGAGTCCGCGCCAGTTCCAAACCGCGCCGGGCGCTCTCAAAGGCTTGTAAGTCACCGATTCTCAACAACAACCGGGTGCGCTCCATCAGGGCTTTGAGTTCGCGGTTTACATCTCCAATGCTCCGGGCAATCTCCAGAGCCTGCCCTACCATATCCAGCCCAGCATTGACCATTTCACGGGTATCTGCAAGGACAACCTCTGGTTGAAGGAAGAGGGCATCCACCTTCCAGGCAGGTTGATCTGCCATTTGCTGCGCCAGCGCGAGCAAAGCATGCGCATCCTGAGCGGCTTTCTCCGGTTCGTTCAAACGATAATAGAGTTTAATTCTGCCACTGTACGCCTCAAAGCGCTGATTGAAAATACTGCGAATTTGCCCTGCATCCGTGGTTTCATGCTCAATCTGATTCAACAATTCCAGCACCCGGGAGTATAGTTCCACAGCCTCTTCGGGAGCCGAAAGTTCTTCCGCTTTTTGCGCCGCCCAAAGGGTATAGAAGAGTTCCTGACGTTTGGCTCCCCCCTGGCGGTAGTGATAGGCGATTAACGCATGGAACTGGGTACGTATTTCAAGGTCTACTATCTCTTCCAGCAACTGGGCTACCTGAATGTGCAGGGCTTCCCTCTGGCTGGAGAGAAGGCTTTCATAGACAGTTTCATGAATCAGTTCGGTTTTGAAAGCGAATTCTGTGCCTAAATCTTTTTCCCATCCGCGTTGCTCAATCAACTGCGCATCCTGCAATACGCGCAAATGCTGGCGCACGGGGATGGTTTCCTCTACCAATCCTCGCAGGAGGTTTACCCAAAAGACATACCCGATGACTGCGGCTTTTTGAAGCAAATCGCGCTCCACATCGTCCAGGCGGTCAATGCGCGCCTGAATCAGACGCTGCATACTCTCGGTGAAATCAAGTGTCTGCACCGTTTGATTTAATCGCCACTCTCCGGTTGCTCCATCACGGACGAGAATACGGCGTTCGATGAGTGAGCGCAGCATTTCAATGACATAACTGGGGATACCTTCTGAGTTGCGCACAATTTGATCAACCAGACGAACAGGCAAGACATCTTTTCCAATCAAGGCTTCGATCAGACGAGCCACATCTTCCGGGGTAAGCGGGCCCAGTTCCACCTTTTCCACCGGGCCAGGGTCAAGTTCCTCAAGATTCTCAATCAGGTGGCAAATGGGCGATTGCTCCATACAGGGGCGGAATACCAGCATCCATAAAAGAGACTCACGGGCAGACAGGGAAAGACAGGCTTCCAGAATATCCACCGAACCAAAATCTGCCCATTCAAGGTCGGTAAGGCAAACCACAAGCGGTTGCTGCCGGGAGAGCGCTTCAAGCCACCCCCGGATCGAATGAGTGAACTGAAACCGCAAGGCTTCTGCATCCAGATACTGAACAAAATGCTGAAATTCCTCTTCTAATGGAAGAGAAAGAATCCTTGCCAGATACGGGTAATAACTTAAAAATTCCTCTCCCCACAAACGCTGGCATTCGCGGCGGAGAATCTGAAGCGTGTCTTCGCCCTCACCTGTTCCGGATTTAGACAGCCAGTTGCGCAACAATACAATCCACAACGAGTAGGGCCAGTCACGATCGTAAATATGAGTGCGGCTGGAAAGCCAGAGGATATAAGGTTGTCCGGATCCGGCTTCGTCAAGGAGCGCCTGTTCCCGCATGGTGAGTTGACGCAACTCATTCACCAGCGCATGTTTGCCGATTCCCACCTCTCCGGTGAGCAAAATCGTCCCCCCCTGTCCCGCGCGCAGTCGATCCAGGCAGGCATGTAAACGAGAAAACTCTGTTTCTCTACCAACCAGCGGAGCAGTGGTGCCAAACACTTCTACATCGGAGAGAAATTCCTCTGTTCCACGGGGGGCTTCCGGGCGATATACCCGGAGCGGCTGGCTGATTCCCTTAACCTGTACTTCTCCAAGCGGTGTCCAGACAAAGCGCTCTTCTGCCTGATGATACGTGGATTCGCTCACCAGTACGGTACCCGGCTCAGCCAGATTTTCCAGGCGGGCGGCAACGGCAATGGCAATTCCCATGGCAGTATCTTCGCGGTGCTGGCCGCTCTCGCCAATGCTGGCAACGATGACCTCACCGGTGTTAATCCCCACCCGCAGGCGAATAGAGCGTGCCGCTTCAGCAGGATAGGATTCAGCAAAACGCTTCACCACCGCCTGCATCTCCAGTCCTGCCATCACCGCCCGTTCTGGATCGTCTTCGCGGGCATACGAAGCCCCGAAAAAGGCTACCAGCCCATCGCCACGGAACTGATCCACTTCTCCCCCAAAACGATAAATCTCGCCTTCCAGTTGAAGGAGCAATTTATTCATCAGTTCGACCCACGCCTCATTGCCAATTTCTTCCAGCAAGCGGGTAGAGCCGGTCACATCTGCGACAATGACCGTGACCACCCGGCGTTCTCCTTCAAGGGCAGGGCGAACAGGTTGTTGTACAGATTCGAACAGGGTATGGCGAACAGGTTCCAGTCCTGCCTGATCCTGAATGGGAGCAAGAGAAAACCCGCACATTCCGCAGAACCGAAAGTCCAGCGGATTGGAAAAGCCACATTTGGGGCACACGCGGGCAATTTCGCTCCCGCACATCCCGCAAAAGCGCATTCCCGGAGGAGACTGGAAACCGCAGTTTGGACAGATCATCATGATTAAAGAAGGGCGCTTCTGATTTCCAAAAGCGCCCTGCCATCTCCGTTCCTTTTCAGATCACAGTGAGTCGAGGGCAATGCGGAAGCGCTTCGCCATCTCCTCGAGAATGACAATCGCCATTTCGGGATCATCACGCAGTACCGCCAGAAAATCCCAGCGCGGTAAGACCAGGCAAACCGTCGGCTCTATGGCAATAGCCGTTGCCGTGCGGGGACCATCATCGAGTAATGCCATTTCGCCAAAAAAATCACCGGGCGCAAGAGTATTGACCACAACAGTCGTACCATCCGATCGCATGCGCTGGATCTCCACTCTGCCCTTATAAACCACAAAAAATCCCTCTCCGCCTTTGCCCTGGGTGATTATGGCGGTGCCTGCAGCATAATCTCGCTCAACAGTGCGTTTGGCAAGAACTTCCAGTTGGCGTTTATTCAACGAGCGAAACAACGGCACTCGTGAAAAAAACGTGACGATCTCTTCCATTGTAGCCATTTGATAACTCCTTGATTGGCAGACAATTCCCTGTATTATTGTAGTCTATACAGTGAAATATAGAACCAGAATCAACAGTTCAATTGCCGCACCCCACGCGAACAGATTCCAGCCTTCCGCGGGGCTTTTCTTCCTGAATTGCGTCTCTGCCGAGAATATCACATAAGCCAGCCAGACTCCCGCCATAAAGAATGCCACCCAATTGCCCAGCGCAGTGCCCACAGCCGTATCCTCAGAGAAACGGGCGTAAATGCGCAAAGCCGTTTGACGGGTCAGGAAGATCTCTACCAGCCCCAATGCCGCCGTCGCCAGCCAGACCAGAAAAGCCAGCAGACTGAGCAGAACAGATCTCACCATTTTCCAGCCGGTCAAAGGCGGTTCATTCATTGCTCTTAGACTCCGCGCAGTTTCAACTCCTCTGCACGATGACAAGCCACGTAGTGGTCCGGTTTCAACTCACGAAACTCGGGCGTCTTGGTTTTGCAGATATCCACGGCATAGCGGCAGCGAGGATGGAAGTAACAACCGCTCGGCGGGTTAGAGGGGTCAGCCACGTCGCCCTGCATGATGATGCGTTCCGATTTGTAGAGCGGATCGGGTTTCGGTACCGCAGACATGAGTGCCTCGGTGTAAGGGTGCAGGGGAGCAGTGTAGAGTTCCTCCGCATCTGCCATTTCAACCATCTTTCCTACATACATGACTGCCACACGGTCAGAGATATGCTGAACCACACTGAGGTCGTGAGCAACAAAGATGTAGGAGAGGTTAAAATCTTTCTGCAGATCCTGAAGCAGATTGAGTGTCTGGGCTTGAATGGATACATCCAGCGCCGATACCGGCTCATCGCAGATGACCAGGCGGGGGTTCATGGACAGGGCACGGGCAATGCCGATACGCTGACGCTGCCCACCCGAGAACTCATGAGGGTAGCGGCGGAGATGATCGGCGCGTAATCCCACCCGTTCCAGCAACGAGATAATCACCTGCTCGCTGTCCGGACCATATTTTCCATGAATGACCATCGGTTCCGCCACGATATCGCCAACCGACATGCGGGGGTTCAGAGAGTTAATGGGGTCCTGGAAAATCATGGCAATTTCCTGGCGTACCAGTTTCATCTGGGCACGATCCAGCGCTGCCATGTTCACCCATTGAGGCTCGCCGCTGGGAGAAAGCACCCGGCTCTTAAAGTACACTTCGCCGCCGGTGGGTTCATACAGGCGGATAATGGTACGCCCGGCAGTCGTCTTTCCACAACCACTTT